>OLPV01000187.1_pt1 | contig 58891 bp, 56 predicted proteins | sample 1671961 | NCBI WGS metagenome assembly OLPV01 (sample SAMEA3136630, study PRJEB25190) | human gut metagenome | biome: human gut; feature: human-associated habitat; material: faeces | place: Austria | collected 2013 | reverse complement strand
TAATTATGGCACAGTTGGGGAGAACATGGAATCCGGGGTGTTATTCGTCGCTTACGTAGCAATATCATTAACAAACTCACATGCTCGATCAATGTCACCTAAACAAAATAACCTATACGGTATCTCCAATGGATTCCAACATTCACCAACAGATGGATTACGAAAATTTACTACCTCTATTTTGTATCCTTCCTTTTCTAATGCACAAGCCGTGCGCTTGTAGACTTCAGCCTTTGGATCACATATAATCATGGATTCTTCTGCATATCCTAATATTTTAACCATCGGAAGAACTACCAATCTTGTTTTTTTTGAGCCAGTAGCTCCAATGATTAGAGAATGAGAATCTTGTGCATCCACATATACACTCGCATCATCATATAGCAATGGAACTCCACCTATTATTTCTCCACTTACAGATTCTTTGATATCATGAAGATATTCTTTTATCTTGTTTTTTTCTTCTATTTTAGACTCATTATTTATCGGGCTTACCATATAAAATGGCTTTTTAGTTAACTTCGTCTTTTTTCCACTCGTATCTTCATTATTAAGAATTTCTCTATTAATTTTCTCACTATTAAACATTTTGCCCCTCAATTAATGTTACTCTGAAATTTCATCTACCATTTCGCGTATAGCATCATAAACTCGTTTCTGTTCCTGTCTAAGTATACCTAAAATTGAAGCCAAAACAACAACCTGATCTTCATAACTCTCCAATCCTATAATCTCATCTAAAATTATTGATGCCTCTTCTGTCTTTTGATTAAATGAATTAAACAAAATAAATCTCATCTTTTTAATGACTTCCAAATTCTTTTCTCTACATTTTTTAAATGTATCATTGTCCATTCTCATTCCTTTTTCCAAAAGAAAATAAGGAATTTTCCTATCAATCACAATATAATATAAAGCAAAAGATTTTTCTTCTATCTTAGAAAACATATCCGATTTTACAACATTTCCCCACAACAACTCATAAAATTCTTCCTGTTCCATTCCCATATTATATGCTTTTTTCAATGCAGTCTCTAAAAGCTCATCTACAAATTTTCCATATAAATCTTTCAAATTTTCCAACATCTCATCCGAAATATATTGAGATATTTCTAATGTTTTATCACTCTTCATTGTTCCAAATGTTTCGCAAAAATAATTTACGCTATTAACCTGCTCTTCAAAATTTTCATTTTCCATTTCTTTTACAACTTCATAGCACAAGTCAATAATTCTACCCGAAAATTGCTTTAATAATTCATCAATCTTTTCTTTATTCATGTTCATTAACCTCTTTCGTTTTCTTTAAAATAAGTCCTAATATTTTAATATAAAGTTCATGTGGCAAACTAATAGCTAACGCTAATAATGTTAAAATATCCATATCTTTCGCATCTAGCACAATCGAACCCACAAAAATATTTGCTAAAAGAATCACTAAAATGATTCCTCCTGCAACACTAAGCAAAACAAAAATACCAATTCCCGCTCTATTTTTATAGTTCGAAATGCCTTCATAAAACAAATCACCTAATGCAATTAACACTCCAACATACGAAATCAAACCAATCCACGGAGCTTCTTCATTTTTCCAACGTAAATACATCAAAGTTCCCAAAAAAGCTATCAAAAGTAAATCTTTTATTCTCCCTTTCATAACAAATCACCTAAATCCAAAACACATCAACCCCCTGTATTCCAGAAAGACTTTTACAATTAGGTATGCCACTTATTCCTACTGAACTATTTTTAAAAACAGAATTTAAAATTGTCACTAAAAAATCAAAATCAACATTTTCTTCCATTAATGTATTAATTTGTATTGTATTCTTATAATAAGAAATCAACATACCTCTATATTCAAAAATATTATTCTTCTTATTTTTTATCCCTAAAATTTTGTTTGACTCTTTTTTCACTTTCTTAAATATTTTTTTTTGATCATAGGCTACATTAATTATCATTGCTGAACCCTCCATTTTCGTCATCCTGAATAAAGAATGTGCCTATACGATTGAATATATCCTTAATTCCCACTTTATTTGATGCTTCATTTCTCAATATATTCTCAATTTTAGAGAATGCATCTAAAATATCATCTGGTATGTCCTTCTCATCCCAATCTTTAATATTTATATATGGTTCTAATTTTATTGCTGTCTCAGGGAAATCAGAACTCTTACCATAATTTACTATTTTCTTTCTTAACTTTCTATCTTTATATTGCTCCCTTCCTAACACACGTTTAGAATTCTGCATTTCTCTATAGTGTTCATCTAAATCTTGTGATTTAATTTTTAATTTTTCAATCTGTTCCGTAATTTCCTTCTGCTCAGATCTATTTTTGCGCATGTCTTCATCTAAATTATTAATCCTTGTCAGCTTATCCATTGTAATAAACTCCTGCATATATTATTCTAATTCATATTTCAATCTCCAAAACAAATAACTTTTTTTAAATCACAATTCATAAATTCAACACTATTGCGTTATCCTTTAAAAGATATATTTATCTAATTCTCCGCAACTGGAGGGATAAGGCTAGGAAACAAGGTTATGCCGCTCCAGGGACTGATGCTCTGTCTGATGAATGGAGCACCCAGGATAAATTTTTAATTGTTGTTGAAACAGCAAGCATGTCTGAAGCTGAGCTCACTGAGTATGCCCGCAAAAAGGGCTTATATGTTGAGCAAATCAAAGCATGGAAAGATGCCTGTATGAATGCCAACGGTGGTATAGCCAAAGAAGCAACCCGCCTTAACAAAGAGCTTAAGGATTCCCAAAAGGAAAACAAAAAGCTCGAAAAAGAACTCGCAAGAAAGGAAAAAGCTCTTGCAGAAGCAGCCGCACTTCTTGTTCTACGAAAAAAAACAAATGCGATCTGGGGGAATCCAGAGGACGAATGATTAGCGCCTCAGATCGCAGCGAAGCAGTTCAGCTAATCGATGTAGTACCAGGGGTCTGGCACCAATGTATCACAGACGGTTATATACGCTTTTCACCATCAGTTCATACTCAGTTCCTGATTCCGTTGTATTCATAACTTCCCCTTCCAGCATCCGTAACATAATACAAAATCTGCATCGAAAAATTACCGATGCTTAACCCATTGTACACTCCATTCTTCTATGTTCGTTTGCAAAATCATTCGTCATCAACTACACGAAATGAATACACACCATAAGGGTATAATATCATCGGCACTTTTTGATACATTATTTCGTCATCATTTATTGTAGTACCTACACAATTTGATAAATCAAACTCAATATTTCCCAGATTCACCTCACAGGCAAATAGATAATTTGAATCATTTATATGCGGTGCAATAGTAACAAATTGACCTTTAAACCTTTTGGGATTCCTCGGTTTTGTCGAGAACGAATATGTATTTCCATCCTTAACCCAAGAACTTTGACCTTTCTCAAATGTATCCTTTCCTGCAATTTTTATAATCAGAGTATCTACCATATATTCTTGAGTATCACGGGTTACCAAACCCTTTTCTAAAACCTGAGACAATTTTTTTCGGTGTCCTGCCCATAATTCCAGACACTCGACATCTACAACCGATTCATCAGAAAGACCAACAAGTTTTCCATTTAACTCTCTCATTTCATTCAGATTTAGTTTTTCCATTGTAGTTTTCCTCCCTTTGCCAGCTATTTTTGTTTATCTTGTATCTACTCAATCTGTCAAACTGTCAATAAATCCACCTATATTAATATCACAGTATAAAGACAGTTTGAAAATTATTTTCCAATAAATGTTTTCAATGTCCACTTTGTCTTATAATATTGACTTCCTTTTGTCACTTCATCTACGCGAATACTAAGCGGTGTACCAATGGGTGTTTTTTCTTTATAATGAGCCAATGCGGCATTTAATTTATCTCTCAGTAAATAATAGTCAAAGGACTCCCCCTGATCTAAACGTTGAGGAAAAGTCGGTGTAAACGCTTGCAAAATAGAACTTTGATTTAGCATCCCTACAAAAATATCGCCTTGCTTTTTATTTCCGAAATGAAGATAAACATTCGTTATTGAGATAGGCTTCATTCCCACATTTTTCACTGTGATAATGTATGCATCAACCTTATCAATTTCAGGAATCTGACTCATCATAAATCCTGTACTAACCGAAACTTTAATTTTTACCCTCTGTGGAAACCACAATGCAAATAATGAAACAATAAGTGCAATCGCTCCAAATATCGATCCTGCCCAACTACCTATCGCTCCAATTATAGTCCACCGCAGTGCTTCAGCACTTAAATCAGTTTCTACACCTATTGAAAGTAATGCTTGTGAAGTTGTTAATACACAAAAAAAATTTCCGGTGCCTGACCCCACTGTGGTTATTTCCAACAAAGGAGCAATGCTCATGTTTAGTACCAGGGGTCTGGCACTTAATGTCGCATACCTTTCTTTGTAAGCGATGAATAGGCTCTTTCCAAAGTTAGTTGTAAGCGCTCCACGGGATACCGTGTAGCATCTCTTATTTAGTACTAGAAGGCTGACATCAATGGCACCTGTGTTTTCAGTGTTGGCATAACAGCCATAACCTTTTTCTCTCAGCATTCTAGTTTTTATCACATCTTAGCCGATCATAAGATCGTTGCCTGCTACTCACCTCGTAGCGGTGTGTGATTACCTGAGCAGCTACCGTATGGATTTCCACACGGCTTTATTTTGTCGAATACAGACACTATTTCGACAGCATTCGACTTTTTAGTCATATTTTGTTCATTTTGCGTTTACAGTTTAGTACCAGGTGTCTGGCACTTAATCTTCAGTTTAGTACCGGGGGTCTGGCACTTTTTTATAATCTGATTATCTGTCATGGTTGTTCTTTCTACGTAAAACTGCGACTCCATGTTCCTCATCGGATCTGCCAATGTTGTCGTCCACCACCGCTATCTCCTTCCGAAGGACTCTGTCACAGACATTATATTTTATAAAGATTTAAGAATTTGTTTATTCTTTATTCCCGGGGTCTGGCACTTAATGCATAGAACTTTTATAAAGTTTATACTTTTTTGCCGGGGTCTGGCACGTAATGATTCAAATCACTGCTGAAGACGCATTTATTTGACTATTAAATTCTGCCTTCAAATCACAAATTCTACAATCTTCTTCGTCAGATACGCTTCCAGACGCAACCTGAGACATATCTATAAAATCGACTTTATGTAAATCATCTTTTCCCCATTTCTGAAGTTCTTCAACAACTTCCCTATCTCCATCTGTTTCTGAATAATCCGCACTGATATAAACCTGTTTGCTCATAGTACTCCTTCTCCCTTCTATAACGTATATTATTTTTTAAATATATCTACAGTATCATTATCAAAGAATTTGTCTTCCAGCATCAGGCACAGGCAATGGTAGATCGGCAGATGCAGTTCTTGGATCATGTATGTCTCCGTCTGCGGGGCTTTGATGCAGACATCGCTCATATCCTTCAGCTTGCTATCCTTTGCGCCCGTCAGCCCAATAACCTTCATTCCTTTGGCGTGAGCTGTCGTTGCTGCATAGATGACATTTTTACTATTTCCGCTTGTAGATATGCCAAGGAACACATCTCCTGCCTTGCCATATCCGTTGACCTGCTGGGCAAAGCAAAGCAGCGGCTCACAGTCGTTCATGTATGCAGTAGACAGTGCAGGATGTCCATCCAGTGCAATGGCTGGAAGTGCTCCCTGAAGGTTCTCTGCCAGAACAGCTCCCAGTTCCTGATTCTCTGCCACCAGCTTTTCTGCAAAGTCTGTTTTCGACTTGCGCGGCAACTTGAAGCCCTTCATCAGCTCACCCACAATGTGTTCTGCATCCGCAGCGGAACCGCCATTTCCTGCGACCAGCAGCTTACCGCCGTTTTCATAGCTTTCTTCCAGCACTTCGTAGGCTGCAATGATATCTTCCTTTGCAGATTCCAGAGAGGGGTACCGTTCCACCAGCAAATCAATGTGCTTCATCAGTCTGTCTTCCATTTCAGTTCTCCTCCTCATCGTTTAAGTATTGTTCCACAAAGGCTTCCAACGACGGAACTGTAACGGTCTGCCCATACGCTCCTTCGCCGATCAGTGCATTTTTGCAACCGGCATTGATTCCTGCCTTTATGTCTATCTCACCATCACCAATCATCCATGACTGGGACAGATCAATATTGAAATCATTAGCCGCCTTCATCAGCATCCCCGGCTTTGGCTTGCGACAATCACAATCAAATTTCAATTCTGGACGTTCCCCTTCGTATCCCTTATGCGGATGATGTGGACAAAAATAGATACCGTCCAGATAAGCTCCTTCTTTGCCCAGAAGAGTCTCCATCTTATTGTGAATCACTTCCAGTTCCTCAAAGGACACTTCACCGCGGGCAATCACAGGCTGATTCGTAACAACGATTGCCAGATAACCAGAGGCGTTTATCTTCTTGATTGCATCTGCTACGCCGTCTATCAATTCAAACTCGTCTATGTTCCGTAGGAAACCTACATATTTATTGATGGTGCCATCCCGATCAAGAAATACAGCTTTCTGCTTGTTCTTCAAATTCTTTCCTGAAACACGACCAGCCTTATAATCCTCGCATACAGAATAATAGCGTTCAGGTGTGCCCATATCCTTTACATATTCAGGACTGTCATAGCAGAACATCTTTCCGGTTCCAGCCAACGGTTTAAGAACCTGTCGATCCAAATCAACCTTAATAGATTTCCCGTTCTCTCCAACAGTGCCAACCTTGTCCGCATCAATTCCTGACTGCTCCAAGATAATTGGATTGATTACATGAAGTCCTGCATTGACACGGTTTCGATAGTATTCCGGACGGTCATCTTCCTTAGCCAGCCATTGATCGACAGCCCCATTTTTATCAGCAATAATGAGTCCGCTGTCGTAGGGATGGCTATTCGGATGTGTGAAAAGAGTAACTAAACCGCCATGCTGTTTATGAAAGGCTACGAATCGATTGAAGTCTACATCAAACACGGCATCAGCATTCAGTAGTAGAAAATCTGAATCCAACTTATTCTTGATTTTGAAAAGTGCGCCGGCATTGCCAAGCGGCTCCTTCTCAAAATAGTATTCAATATGAACTCCAAAAGGCTTGCCTGTTGCAGGAGAAATTCCTGAACCATCACCAAAGTAATCCATGATAATGTTCCCAAGATGAGAAACAGTCAAAATAATGTCTGTAAATCCCTGATCACGCAAACATTCTAACTCATGTTCTAGAACAGGCTTTCCTTCAATTTTTATCATTGGTTTTGGTATATCACTAGCCACAGACGAAATCCTTGTTCCTCTTCCGCCTGCCATTATTACTGTTTTCATCTCTAATATCTCCTTTTGAGTTTTTTAACAATAACTAAGAAAATTGTAGTACTCATATAAATCAGAATGGGTGCAAAAAGAGTATAAATGGCATTCAGTCTAAGTATTCCTGCCCCAACCTGCCATATAGAAATGAAAATTGGATGCAATATGTAAATATCTGCTGAATACTCTTTTCCAATTCTTGAAAGTACTCCACAAACTCTTTCCAATTTAATTTCGTTGTATTGCTTATTTAACACATATACAAAAATTGATATTGCCAAGAATGTAGTGCTTAAATAATGATCTCGTACTGCATTCTTCCCTAGATAAATTAAAACTCCTCTTTCACACAGCGTTGTTACTGAAAATAATCCCATTGCATAAATCAACCACTTTCCCTTAATCAGTTTGATTTTGGTACGAAAATTATAAATCAAATTGCCAATGCAGAAATATGGAATACCTACAAACAAGTAATTCCTCACATAATAGTATGGGATTTCCCTATTAAAAAGAAGAAGCGAATATTTTCCCAATACCAAATCTCCCAACAGAAGAAATGGAACGATAAATAACAGTAGCTTTCTTAATTCAAGTCGGTCTATAAACCATATAATTAGCAGAACATACAAAGCAGCGCTCAAATACCATAAATGAGAACCAATTTTGTTATCGTTATACAAAAGAAATCTTGTTATTGAGTCTAATGAAAAAGCATCTATAAAAAACATTTGTAGTTCCTGTTTACCTTTAGCAAACTTGTAAATGAAATCCCATCCAAGGAAAATTAAGTTTGACTTCACTGCTAACCAAAATACTTTTTTTATTTGAGACAATCGTTTACCGCTTCGAACTACATTCATATAATAAAAACCGGTAATCATAAAAAATATTGGTACAGCAACTCTAGTTAAAGAGGTGAAGTATTCCCCTAACTTTCCTGGAAATGGAGCGTGAATACACACCACAAAAAACGCACAGACTGCCTTTAAGGCATCAATCTGCTCTACTCTGCTCTGCTCTGCTCTGCTCTCAAAAGATTCTTCCTTTCTTCATCTATTGTTAATACGCTTTTTTCAAAATCTTACTCATCATTGTATAACATATACTCATTATAAATTTTCTTTCCATGAATATAATTACAATGCCAACAAGATAATTTGCCCAACTATCAACGCAACTTAATATTACCATTAAAAGTAATAAACCCATTCTCAGAAAATGACTCTTATATTCAACATCCAACTTCATAATCCTATTTGCACCCTTTAGACGAGCAAAATATGTTGCAAGATACCCAATTGCAGTTGCGATTGCTGCCCCATAACCTCCCCCATAAGGAATAAAAGCAAAATTTAAAACAATATTAACTCCTGCCCCTACCATTGTCGTAACAAATACCGATTTTGTTTTTTTTGCTGCTGTAAAAACAGTTCCAAGGAATGAACTTAATCCACTAAATACACTTGCGAACAACAATATCGGCACAAAGTGCCACGCCAAATAAAATTCTTTTTGAAAAAGAATCAATGCCAAAAACTTAACAAAAAGAATCAAACCAACACATACAATAATATAGGTGTGTACCCATAAATCATATATTTTTGAAAAAAAACATCTGCTTTTCTCACTTCCAAAATCATCTACAGCGGACATTTCCCATGCGCTGATCAAAATAGCAGAAATTGTTGCCATAATTGATGGAATCTTGTATGAAACAGAATATACTCCAAGTTCATTAAGCCCTCTGAATATATTCATAATGTAACGATCTGAAGAGTTACTTATCCACCAGCTAATTGAATTAGGCATTAATGGGACTGAATACGCCAACATCTCTTTAACATAACTTCGTTTAATCTTAGTTGGCAGAATTAAATCCTTCCAAGCTTTGCAGCCTACAAACAAAACAACTATTGTAATCCAATAGGCCGCTACCATGGCCAACAAATAGCCCTTGATTCCTAACCCCAATTTAAGGAGGAAAAAAATATTGCATAAAATCAGCGCTATTGTATTGCATACTCCAGCCAAGGAATACATGGTAACCTTCTCACTTCCTTTTGCATATTCCATCAATAATGTATAAAAGGAATATCCAGCAAAGCCCGCTAGAAAGTAAAGTCTATATCCTTGTAAATCTCCTGTATTAAAGAAAAAGAAAGAACCTACTGTGACCAATAAAATTCCTACTATCTCTATCCAAAAACCTATGCTTAGCAACTGCCTCGTATTATTACACTTATCGAGGCAAAAACGCATTACTGCAGTACTAATCATCAAAGTTGCAAACGGATATAACAAATTTATTGTTGTTGTCAACAAATCAGATGTTGCATATTCGGCAGTCGATAAAACCGAGGTATAAAGGGGCACCATTAAAAACACTAGTAACTTAGAAGAAAAATTACCAAGCATCAAAAGTAGTGTGTTTTTTACCAGTTTCTTTTCTTCTCGCTTCATTATTATTGCTGTACCTTATCCCTTCCAATTAGCGTTCGTATTTTCTTAAAAATTCTTTGTTTATATCCCTCGATCTTCCATACACGTATAGCTGATGTTGCTTCCTTATGAAAATCTTTGTTTTCACACAAAACTCTTTTTAAAAACACATTTCTTCTTTCTGGTCTTTCAATTGGTCCTAACAGTTGACGTTGGCGATCATTCATTGCATACCTAATCGGTACTTTTTTTAACTTCATATATCTTTCCATATCTGAAACCATTTGCTCACCCAAAACAGTATGCGGAATTAATAGCGAAATTCCTTTAGAAATCTCACCATTAATCTCTGGAATATACCTTTCAATTCCCCAAAAATCCCCAATTGTAATATCTCCTGCACCGCTTGGTGAAGCATATGGACAGCTATAGCAACTTTCTCTGTCCATTACTCCGATTCCAAATGCTGTGGTATAAACATTATTCGTAGATGCTAATTCCTTACCGTTTTTCAAATTAATTGTTGTAAATCGATGCGTAAGTTTTCCGTCTTCTTCCTTTTTATCTCTAAATCTAATATTTTTTATTGACGAACTATTCTCTATTTCTACTTCCTTTAGGTACATAGAAAATGCTTTTGGACTCGAAACACCATGACAAACCAACGCAACAGAAAACAGATTTTCTTCTCCTAATTTTCCAAGATACCTTTTCAATCCATCAACTTGACACGGTGTTCCCGAAAAGAGTACTTTTTCACCTTTCTTTAGATGCTCCTTTATTTCAGAATATGAATTATCCATTCTGCTCTGCGTATATTTACTACACCGTAATAATTCAGGGTTTTTAAAATTCAAATTATCAATATGATGGACTTTCATCTGCTCGTCATATGCAGCACCATAAAAATGCTGATATCCGCTACTTTTGCAAACCTGAGCTATCGCAATAAATGCTGCACCTGATGTGCTTAAAGATCTAATGTGCTCGTCTCTGTGCCATCCATAATAGCAGCAGTCTTTCTGTTCTTGTTTATGAATGTTTTCAATCGGACACACTTTTTCACATAATCCACAATGAACGCATTCCGTGCGATCAATTACCGGATACAAAAAGCCTTCACTATTCTCAGACATTTTTATACAATGATGTGGACATATTTGTTCGCATGCTGAACATCCACAACAATCACTATCCTTATAACTATTCAAATACATATTCTGAAACACACCTTTCTTCTAATTTTCAGGATATGTAGCAGATTTCCTTCAATTCTCAGGACTATTTGCTATTTACGCTATCCTGTTCCACAATACATTTAATGTAGCCTAAAGATTCTTTACGCCGAATATCAATCCGTGAATAAACCCTATTCCAATCAATTTCTTCTACAAATGAATAATCTCTTTGCTTCAAATCTGATATTTGACATTTTTCCAAACCAACGTCCACTAGATAATCATGTACTCTCGTGCCTGTTCTACTGACTGCATAGCTACAAAATCTTTTACAAAATAAAGTTGAGAAAACTGTTGCATGAAAGGAATTCGTTATTACATACTCGGCAAAATAAATCGCGCTTAGGAAATCCTCTACACCAGCATCATGACAAGATATTATATCTGAATCTTCAAAGCAAAAATCCCCTATATATAATACCTTCAATTTCTTTTTTACTGCTATACATTTAGCAAATTCAACTAACTCTGGCATTGGTCGAAGCATGTATAGCAGAATATAATTTTCATTATGGAACCTGGCACTCTTTATTTTTTCCCAACAATCCACATCCTCTAACAAAACTGGATCCACATCAACACGAACAGGTTTGTTTAAAATTCCTTCCAACAATTTTTTTCCTGTCATTTCTCTCACAGAAATACAACTGAATGAATTTAATTTTTCAGAAAAATAAGCCACCTGTTTATCATCTAATTCCTCAACTGCAACACTTGCAGCATAGCTAAATTTCATACAATTCTGTAATGCTTGAGAATCAAGATAAAAAAGCGTATTGGGCTGAAATTGGGGATTCCAGATTTGATCACTACCACAAACATACGTAACCGACATTCCATCTTTTGAGATTGTATCTTCTAACCTTCTGACTCTTTCAAGAATGATATTTCTTTTCCAGAAATTTCTAACTTTTGCTCGCTTTTTTCGATTTATAAAATCAGCCTGCGCTTTTCTAATTTTCTTGCTTAAACTATCATATTGTGTCGGAATCAAGTATGTTCTGACAAATCTCAAAAGATAACTTTTAGGTCGCAGATATATTGTGCTTGTCTGCCCCCCCCGATTGTTTTTATTGTGTGTTGAAGGGCATACGCTTGCAATACTGACCCATAGTTATCGCCAATCATTGTGATAATTTTTATTGCCATTGCTAATCTCCTTATAGTGCAGTGTTAATAAAATCCTTAGACTTCTGTATTTCCTCTTTTAAATTGCATCCGTTACTTAAGCTCATGTCATAAACTGGAAACTCATCACTCGACTTCAGTTGTATTCCAACTCTTGCAAGTAAAGAAACTGTTCTCTCTGGAGATTTACTATTTGGAATGTGAATAAGTTTCTTTTTGAAAATTGTGCTGAATGCGGTTGCATGAAAAGAATTTGTACAGATACACTCTGCATTCTGTATTAGCCAAATAAATTCTTTAGGACCAACATTATTAATGCGAACACAGCCGTCATGCCTTCCCGACATTGTTGGATGCACATCATATATTATAAGACCGTTCTTTTTTGCATATTCTTTGGCATATTTCAATAGCTTCTCATTTTCCTGTAAAAAATACAGAAACAAATATTTTTTCTTTACATCCACAGGCCTGCCGAAGTTTGCCCATCTTGTTTCATCGACTAAAAAAACTGGATCTAATACAACATCGACTTTTATATTTAACATTTCTTCAATTGCTGTTGCTGAACTCGGCTCTCGAACAGAAACTGCTGAAAACTCAGGTAAGTAATGTTGAATATTCCCCTTTTGTTCATTCGTCAAACAAGTTGTTCCAAGACTTGCCGCATATGCGACCTTCATTGTCTTAGCACCAGCTGCAAAGTAATCATTTCCATTACCAGTAATTTTGCTATTCCAAATTTGGTCGCTACCACAAATAACACATTCGTGATCATTTAGCCATTCTATCAAATCATCTTTTGATGAAAATGTCTCTCCCGCATTCAAATCTCCTAAAATGAACTTGTTGAACACCTGACTTTGCTTTTTTCTTCTAGGATATTGTAATGCCAGTCTAATTCTTCGTCTTGGAGGAACACCCTTGGCAAATGGGCTAATTGCATACTCAGCTTGTGCCCACTCTGGATAATATGGAGCAATGTTCACTTGGTGTCCCAGTGATTGCAAATAATCTTTCAATGCGAAAGCTTGAAGTAACGCACCATAATTATGTGCAAATTGAAAAGTAAGTATTGTTATCTTCATATCCACCTCTCCTCATACTTCCCTAAACGAACTTATAGGTATATAGGATATACCTATTGCAAAAAAGTAAATTATCGTTTCTTCGATATCATATAAAGGATTACCAGTTATTCCATATAACAAAAAATACAATTGTATAAACAGAGAAAATTTAATCCAGCCACTTTCAAGCGAGTTATTTAAAAAACGGCTTTTCATTACTGAAAAAAATGTTTTAAATAATCTTGTTGCAAAAAACATCATAAAAACACAAAAACCAATCAGTCCTGTTTCACATAAAAGCTGCAGATAAATACAATGAACATGTGTGTTGCGAAAAGCATACATGCTTTTAAAATTTGACCACCCTATCCCTAAAAATGGATTTTCTCTGAAATAAATCAACGCCTGCTCATGTAACTGATTTCTTCCTGCATCCTCAACTGACCCAGATGTCAAAAATTCATATACGGCATTATAGATACGTACTATTCCATCTATCTTTGTCAAATTCGAAATAGCCCAAAGTGCACTATATGCCACGACAAGAGCACCCGCAATTTTTACTACACGTATAATTCGTTCTCTCCCATATCCTTCTGTAAAATAAATTATGCATAACGCAATCAGCAAAAAAACAAGTGGACCTCGTTTACCCGTCAATAGCAGCCCACCTAACATCGTACCAAGTAAAATACGCCATCCTTTACCAAATAATGTTTCTCTAAAACAAAAAGTAGCCCCCACACCAATTGATATAAAGAATGATGTATATCCTACTTGGCTTGTAAATCCAGCAAAATATGTTGATGCGCCACTCAATTGTTCGACGTCTGACAAGCTTTGCTGCGCACTACTAGAATACAATGGTATAAAAACTGCCTTAAACATAGATGGAAGCAAAAAGTTAACAAAACACCCAACAGTAAAAAAACTTGCCATGCCAACAACAAATTTTGCAAAAAAACCCGATTCTCTAATTTTTTCATTCACTGCAAAAGGGACTAACAGAGCTAACCCATAATAAATCAAATTATAACTATTTCCAGCCACACGGAGTCCTGCAGTAACAATTATAAACAAAATAGTAATACTATAGAATCCTATTGGTGCATATAGATGATTTCCTTCAGCATCAAATGCATTAATAAAACTTACTACAAGGCATAGATATGTTATCCCATAAAACATCAGTAACTCAATCTGGTTTTGAAATAAAAATTTAGCCAATATAGATCTCGTTGTAAAGGCGTACAGCAATGCCATAAATACAGCTATATACCTTATTGTATTGTCATCTCTTGATATTTTCATTCTCAATAATCCTATCACAAAATAGTTATTGTTAATTATTAATTCTTGTTACCTTAAAGATCTCATTCAAAGCGAGTCTTTTCACAATTTGCTTTATGCTACTATTTTTTTTTCGCCATTTAATATCAGCGCAGTTTGGTTTTGAAAACAATTCTACAATTTCATCATTATCTTGATAACTGTTTGCGCCCGGTTTCGCGTTAATTTTCCAACGATTAATTTCGCTTCTCAAGCAATTCTCATTAAGTAATGACTTAATCAATTCTTCTTCATTGAAAAAAACATGCCCCCAACCATTCTTTTCAACCGTATACGGAATATTTCCTCCTGATGCCATTGCAAAGATAAAACAATTCGCTGCGTTACTTTCGTAAGTGGTGTATGAATAAGTTTCCCCACACACACACACCAGGAAAACCGCAGAAATGCGCTTTTCCTGAAGATTTTTGATCATTGCATCCTTGCCTTGAGTTGCAATATCAACATTTACTTGTTTTACACCATCTACTTGCTCAGTTCCATTACCAAAGTAGAAAAAATCATAGTTGCAATTTGCTTTTATTGATTCGGCAACTACTTTTTTGAAAATATCCCATCCTTTTATTTGTTTTTGAGCTCCTACGAAAGCAAGTCTTAGCGGCTCATCATCTTTAATTGCTTCTTTATTTCCAATATACTCTCCAATTGATTTCTGATGAGAAATTACAATTGTTTTACTCGCATATTCAGGATAAAATGCAATCCAATGATTTCTCGTATACTCTGCTGGTGCAACAAAAGTTATTCTGTCTTCAAATGTTTTCAAGAATCCTTTTATTTTTTTTAGATGCTCATATTTTTTCTGATTATAACAACATCCGTTGCATGAAATATTTCTGTCAATACAGGACTCGCTGTCATTTTTCATCAAGTTTGGATTAACACAACAAGTATAAAAATCATGCAAATAATACACAACGGGTACGTTTTCAATTTTACTTAACATCCATTCAATTTCTGAAATCTTATTTCTGATAATATGATGGACAAGAATCCCTATGCATGTTTTTCCAAAATCCCTTAATTTTAATAATGTATTCAGAATTTCATTGGCTGTCATGACACTGACAAACTGTCCATCAATTGTAAAACCGTAACATCCCGTCGTTATACAATGCCATTCTGCCCCCTCTCCTCTGGAACGGCTAATAGGAAAAATGGCAATATATCCAACACCTTTTGTACGAAAAATGTCTTCATGTGCCTTTACCACTTTACTTGTGCCACTTGAATCAATAATATAGCTCATTCCCGTAACAACAAATATATAATTAGAAAATTTGCATTCTGGCAATTTCATTAAATTCTCCCAACTATTAATCATCTTTTCTTTTTCTTATTTTTGCTGGAACTCCTACGGCAATCAAATTATCTGGTATGTCGTTTAAAACAACAGCATTAGCTCCAATGTAAACATCATTTCCAATCGTTATATTTCCTATTATTACTGCGCTACACCCAATTTGGACATTATTTCCAATCTTGGGGACGCCATCACACTTACTACCTTCTGGTCATTTTGCTCCTATTGTCACATTCTGAAATATTTTACAATTAGATCCAATTATAGCTTTCTCATGTATTACGCAACCTAATCCATGATGCTCAAATTCTGTATTTTCACCAATCTGAATTCCTGCCGGTATGTGATTAGAATAAACCACATAATTAAGAATCTCAAATAGACTTACAAACCAATTTGTTACCCCCCATTTTTAATTTATGTGCTATACACCATAACCCATTCAAAATATCAACTCCTAAATTGTTTTATTTTATCCCATACAGGCATTTCCTAAAATAGAATATGAGCACTGCTTTATACTTTCTTTCCTCGCTACCCAATCCATTCTCTTGCAAAATCTGTTAGCTCTAATTAACAAATCTCTGCATTATCGCAAAAAGTTTTTTCTTGTCAGTTTCACAGTTTCAATTCCATATTGTGCCAATCTGCCAAGAATCAAATTATATGTGTGAATATATGCTGCTTCTTTATAGATATTCCCTATTTCTAAGTAATCTGTACTCGTCCATATTGAGAGCTATGCCGGTCGGATGGCTCTTATCCATCCAACTACCTCAATTCTTAGGTTCGTATGTTTCCGGTGAATAATGGATCACTCTCGTACCGCCGTCCTCAAACTCGAACGGAATGTGCATCAAATCTCTCATTGCCAGGCGAACTGAGTCCTGTCTCTCAGGCTGTACATAGAACACAAGAAATCCGCCACCACCAGCACCAAGCAGCTTTCCGCCAAGTGCCCCAGCGGCCATACCCTTCGAATACAACTCATCAATGCTATTAGTAGACACTGCTGCACCGGTCTGACGCTTCAACTTCCATGTGTGATCGAGCATACGACCAAAATCATCAAGATCAGCATGTTTATCCGTCAGTACATGCTCTGCATCATCCACCAATGTCAACATTTCTTTGAGCTGCGCAGTCTTATCCTGCTTTCCAACAGCGTTTGCCTTCTGGACATCGGACGAGAATCGAGTAAAACCAGTAAAGAACATCATTAAATTCTGATTTAATTGTTTTTTTCGCTCCGGCGAGATAATTACAGGCAACACTTCATAGCCATCTGATTTGAAGTTGATTCGGTTAAATCCACCAAAAGATGCTGCAATTTGATCCTGCCAGCCACCAGCTTCTTGGCACAGATTGCGCTCAAGATAGATAGCTTCGTCCGCCAGCTTCTTCTTGTCCGCATACTTGCCTTTCAGAGCGTAGAAAGCGTTAAGCATTCCAACTGCGAAAGAACTGGATGTTCCCAATCCGGAACGCGCTGGAAGATCAGCTTCATATGTAAGACGAATCTCATGCATATCCAACATCTTCATAGCATTGCGAATAGCAGGATGCTGAATATCATCAACATTCGTTACTCGCTCGGTCTTCGAATATGAAAGTTCTGTGGAGTAATCAAAGAAACGCGGCAGATGGCGAACATTCACATAACAATACTTGTCAAACGTAGTAGAAAGCACTGCACCACCATTTTCCTTGAAGAAGCTTTCCATATCAGTTCCACCACCAAAAAATGACATGCGGAACGGTGTCTTTGTTATAATCATTTCACAATTCCTCTGCTTTCTTTTGCTTCTTTGATTGCTTCAAGAAATGCATAACCATTCTTTTCATCCGGTTCAAGGTACGCACCCTCAGCCCACTCATTCCATGCATTGATAACAATCATTGGGGAGCCAATATTTTGAGCTTTGTGAAGAAGTCGTTTAAAATAAACGTTAAATTTCTGAGCCGTTGTTCCCTGCATAATGATGGAATTATAACTTTTCCTAGGCGAATTATCCCAATCGCAGAAACACCCCAAAAAAGTACTGCTGTCTTGACTCTCTCTATTAAGAATTCTTTCCCACAATACATCATAGGAAGCCTTTGTCATAACAATACCTTTTCCTCGTTGCAGTAGAAATTTTCGATTAATAAAATCAACTATACGAGATTTTGATACTCTTTTCACCTTTTCTAAGAACTGTTCATCATGTGCGAACGTATAATTTGGTTCTCTCGTAACAGTGGCTGAAAAAGCTCCCTTTGTATCTGCATCATGTCGTCCAATTGTCTTTACAAAATAGACCCCTGGCAATCCTGCTTCCTTTGCCCATTTTTCCCACAGAGTGAGGAATTTTTCTTGTTCTGGAATTGCCCAGGCATTGTAAATTGCATAAACAGGTTTTCCATCAATTTTTATATAACGTTCATCTTTAAAGTACTGAAGACAATATTCAAACTGAATTTTCCAATCCTTTTCTGTTCCGTACTTTTGTTCCCATACTACTTTATTGTCTTGACCAAACCATGTTTTACGCCAAGATTCATTTGCCCAATAAAGATAGAACGGTAGATCCAGTGTTGGGTCGTCACGAATCATTTCAACTGGTACATCCAGCAATTTACTCCCACAAGAGTAATATTGATAAATAGCAAATCCATCAATTCCATATTCTTTTGCAAGATTCATCTGCCACCGAATATTCTCTTTAACTGATAAATCATAATAGTTTTTATTCAATGGAACACGTGGCTGATTGTGTTCCTTATACAGTGGCTTTGCTCTTTTACACGCAACCCACTCTGTGTATCCTTTCTCCCACCATTTATTGTTGTATTCTGTTTCATAAAACTGCGGCAAATATAAAGCCACAACAAGCGGATTCTTCCTCTTAAAACTCATTTTGATTCTTCCTTTACCATTTTTCGTTGATACTCATCAAAACTACCAATTACTTTACACGGCACCCCCGCCGCAATAACTCCATCTGGAATATTCTTATTCACTAAACTTCCAGCCCCGATAATGACGTTATTTCCAATCTTCACATCATAGAGAATTGTACTTTTTGCCCCAATAAAAACATTATTTCCTATTACGATACTTCCCTGACGCAATTTATAATTATGTTTCTTATCCATGTAATTAAACATCATGCAAGTTATATCATGATTGATAAATGTAACTCCGCTTGCCACATGAACATTATCTCCAAATGAAATTAAATGAGGCTCTGTACCAAAATTCCACGGTTGCAAATAAACATGTTCGCCAATGGCTTTAAAATATTTCTTTTTCTTCAGATACTCAGCTCGTAAGTACCCCCCCACTGATAAATATACAAACTAATTGTATGTATCTTTGTATTCTATTCCACATAATATACTCCCCTTATTTCTTCAACAATTCGACAAACCGCTCCACAGCACCGCCTGTCGCATACTTCTTACTACCATATTGATAAGCGTATCTGCTCATTGTATAGTACTCATCTTTGTTCATACTCATGACTTCTTTCAACTTGTCGGCAAACTTCTTATTATCGCCTGTTTCCACAAGATAGCCACTCTTATCTGCATCCACCTGCTCAGGAATTGCTCCAACAGCAAAAGCAATAACAGGACGGCTGTACTTGTAGGCGTCAATAATAATTCCAGACTGTGAAGCAGAATTATATGGAACAATTGCCCAGTCACAATTAATGAATGCATCACGCATTTCTTCATCTGTAACATAATCATTGTTCAATTTCACATTTTTCTCTTTTGCAAGTTGATCAACAACTTCTTGCATCTGTGGATCAACTCGTCCTATTACATCAAACTTAATATCTGGGCACAGTCGAACAATCTCTAACAGGTTATCTGCGCCTTTATAAGGATTGATCCTTCCAAAAAACAATACCCTACCGTTATGTACAGGTGCTGTATATTCTGGATATCTGCGCCACAACTCCAGATACTTTACTCGGTCGGCACTAATGCCATAGCGATCAATCAAATCCTGAATATAAGTCTTGTTACGCAGAACAATCATATCTGCAAATTTGACAACAGCCTTATTCATAAGATCTACCATCTTGACCTGACTGTCCCCCTCATGTGGGATGACTTCATGAATCACTTGATAGGTCTTGGCTTTACCAGCCATCATCATGATTGGAAGATTCCAAGTATGCAGGCTTTCAAAATAAATCGCATCAAAATGTTCCTTGCGGATGCGATGAATAATCGAAAATAATAGTGGGAGATTAAAAGTCTTTTTAGTTACACCGGGACGTTCTGGACAATCAACAAGCCACGTGTGGTCTGACTGTTGTACTCCGACTTTTGGCGTTTTAATGCAAAGCAGGTAGGCATCCCAGTCTTTCCTCTTTCTCATTTCTTCATACATTCCAAACAATGTATCCTGATGATCCGCATTGTCCGAAAATGTCACCAAAAGCACTTTTTTCATTTCTTTTTTTCTCCCTCATAAAGTCCTATTTACATCAAAATAGCCCAGACCCATCTCAAAGAGTCTGAGCCATCTTTTTTCTTATAAAGCTCTTATAACTTATTTCCTGTCAACGTAGAATTTTTACTTTTCTTCCTTCTTCACCTTACTTGCTGCCGCCTCAGCTTCTCCCTGCCCCATAGCAGTTGTGCTTCCCTCAGCAACACCTTCGGTACTCTCCGGAAGGAATAAAATCTTCACAGTTGCCAGCATAATCTTAAAATCCTCACCGATTCCCGGATGTGCTATGTACATCAAATCCATCATCAGCTTATCATACGGTGTTGAATTATACTTACCATATACCTGTGCATAACCAGTTAAACCAGCCTTTGCCTGTAATCTCAAAGCAAACTCCGGCATTTCCTTGCAGTACTGTGCTGCAATCTCTGGACGCTCTGGTCTTGGTCCCACAATACTTAACTCACCTTTAAGGATGTTGATGAGCTGTGGGAGCTCATCTACTCTACAAGCACGAATCACCTTACCAACTGGTGTGATACGGTCATCCTTATCACCTGTAGACAGTCGTGCAACACCGTCTTTCTCAGCGTCTACACGCATACTTCTAAACTTCAGGATCTTAAACTCCTTGCCATCCTTTGTCAGACGCACCTGCTTATAAAATACCGGACCATGATCTGTCAGCTTAATAGCAATTGAGGTAACTAAGAAGATTGGACTTAGAACCACAAGTGCAATAAGAGAAATCACAATATCACTGACTCTCTTTATAAACAGATATTCCGGCTGCGCCATGTATCTTCCCACACGAAGCATAGGAAGATGGAACATATGCATGTGATATGCTCCGCTCATTATTACATCACCGATACGAGGAATCACAAATACATTAATTCCCTTATCAACGCAATACTTCAGAATAATATTTCTGTCATGGCTATGAATGCCACTAAAAAATACAGTTTTCATTGAATCCAGCATACTCAGATTCTGGATACACTCCTCTGCGCTTGCCGTTAATGTAACATGATACTTTTTGTCTAACCCATACTGGTTAATCAATGCATCCATACCGCGGCGCGTATCATAAATAATTGCCGTCTCCTGCGGTGGAAACGTATTAAAGTACCATCTGTGTGCGCTTACTGCCCACACACCTGCCAATGCTACCTGTCCTACAAGTGCTGCAACACCTGGCAGTAAATTAGGAAATCCCTTGCTTAACAGACAGATCACAATATACATAATCAGATCCGTAGCACCTGCTGCCAGAAACAGTGCATAGACAATCTCTGAGATTCTCTGCATTGACATAAGAAATGCACCATATACGCGTCCAAACACAATAAAAAGGACGAAGAAAAGTGCAATCATCATGAAATTTCCTTTTGCATAAAAAGGAGACACTACGTCCTTTCCATAATACAAATACCAGCATAGCGCAAATGGTACAGTAATCATTATGGCTCCTAGTGTCTTTACAATCCTAAGTAACAGATCATGCTTCCCCTTTGTCATTTTGTACTCCTTACATTTTGTACTGTAGCTCTTATCATCATCCTTAATTCGATATACAGTCCCCTCATCATTTTTGCGAATTGATATCAAAGAAGAACCAGCAGTACAGTTCTACCCCTCCCTCCCCTAAAAAAATATGGCTTTTTTAGGCATGGCTTCGCCACTTCGCCTTCATTCAGACGAACTGTTGTTTTTCTTTGACATCAGTTTGAAAGAAACGCGACAATGCGACGATTTCCTGTATACTGAATTTTTCATAATCCTACCAAATAATTATCCTACATTTACCATTTTAAGTCAAGTGCCATATTTGTCAAAATCAAACTTTTTTTGCTAGTCAGTGTCAGCTATTGTCACTAGAGGGTCCCCTCCGCCTGCGCCTTAGGCACAGCCACCTCCCCTTTCAGAGGAGGCTTCTGGCAATTCTTCTCGTGTTCATTCCTCAGCATTATCATTTGGATCATGTTCAAAAATTTTAATTTGTCTTAAATCATGCATCAATTGATCGCAAGCATCAATATCAAACTCATAATTAAGTAGTGGCTTAATAACTGATATTAATAAAAAATTGCCAATAATATTGCACACAACAATGATTCCCATTATATAAATTGAAACAAAAATCATATCCATGGGATTTAATAATTTTTCCATTGCATTTCCTAGCAAACCAACTCCAATAGACATTCCTGCAATTTTTGTCCAAGATAACATTTTTACAAGATTTTGAATTTTTGCTTCGCCCTTTTTTCGACAAATATCAGCTTCTTCTATTAATAGCGAATTTTTCCTTACATCATCCACTTTAAAATCTCTTAAAAGTTTTAGTACCATTTTTTGCCTTTCGTTCCAATATACTGTATCTTCTTTATACCATTGATACATTTTTTTCTTTTCCAAAACTTTACATGCAATAAAAATTATTATAGACATAATCATGACCTCAATTGCTGGTTGCACTCTATACCCAAGTATCAATAATCTAAAAATATGCATCGCCCATACAATTAAAACTATGCATACAATTCCTTGAGATTTTAAATTTGAACAAAGCTCTTTAAAACTCTGGTGACCAACCTCCTTTATTTTCTGTTTGTATTTTTTTAATAACAATTCAAACATATTGCAATGCTCCTTAAAAATTATTTTTCCCCCAAAAAACGATCATTTCAGATCTAACTTTCAATTTATCAAACAGATTTTTCGCTATGTTCATTTAAGTTTCATCAATATTTGTCTCGCCTCCTCACAAGTACAAGTAAAATGGGATCTAATTCGATATTATCTTCATCATATCCTACTTCATTGTTTTCTTGATAAAGCAAAGAATTTTCAATCCAAAGATTTACTGCTGACAACGTATTCATTGCAATGTTTCTATTGTCCCCATATTCGTTGTAAATCTCTACGTCTCTTACTCCAATATCCCTTAATTTTATTCTGGCTTTTTTCTGACAAATATAATATTGATAACATTCATCTAAAATCCTATATAAATTTTTAATGACCTCACTAGAATTATATTTTTTTATATATTCATAAAGTTTTTCTTGATATTGTTCTACAAGTGGGCACAAAAATTCTATTGCATCTTCAGGTGTCTCCATATTTCTTTTTTCTGCACCAAATAATTCAGTAAATCTTCTTTTAGGTATTTCAGAAGAAATTCTCATTGCTTTCCAGAAAGGAACACTTTCAAATGCATATATATCACCATTATTTTTAAACACCATTCATCTCTCTCCTCTTATCTGTTTTTCTTGACAGCATATATCATAACCTAAGTAACTTATCTCGGCAGCAAAACAGAATTAGACACCCGCAACCAAAAATGTCTTCAACCTCCCCTGCCCTTTCTGTCTCAATTCCACGGCTTCCATTACCTTTTACTATACCGCTCAATCTTACACTGATGGCTTTTATCTTTTTTATCATAACTGATCCCAACAAGCAAGATATCCCCCGTATAACTCAGAATTGATTCTGGATACCGCTTCTCCTTAATCTGCTCTAAAGCAGTTTGTACCATTTTATTCCATTTTAATTCAACCACCAATGCAGGATAAAAGGAACGGTACTCTGGTTTTGGAATAAATACAAAATCTGCAAAGCCTTGCCCAGCTGGTAATTCGCGAACTGGTTTGAAATAGTACTGCATTGCACCCAAATAGGCAATTGCAAGTACACTGCTTAGCGAGTTCTCGTTGTTATACTGAATAGACGAAGCATAGTCCATGTGTATTTTTTCAATGCTTTTGGCTACTGCATCTCCATCCATTGCTAATGTCTGGTTTAATAAATTTTCTGATTCCTGTTGAAAAAGAATCAGTTCATTCCATTTTTTTCTCTTTGTTGCTCGAATCAACTCCTGTCGAATTTCCTCATTCGGAACAAATGCATTTTTCAGTTTCGATTCGTATCCAAGATAGCCCAGATGAATCAAATACGTAATCACATCATCCTTATTGGCAAAATTTGTTGTGTCATTTTGAAAGGAAGTTGCATCTACTGGAACATGATCACCTGAAAGCATCTCTATGATGGAACCTCTTAGTCCATCAAAATCCATATTGATCAATGGAACAATTGACTCATAGGACGCAGTTCCAGACCAATAGCTTTGAAAATCTCCTTCGAACATCAAGTTAACAACTGCATTTGGATTATACACATGATATTTCCCTAGCTGATATCCATCATACCATCTCTTAACTTCTTCAAAATCCTGCTCATATTTATCGCACAGATCCTGCACTTCATTCTCTGTAAAGCCTACATATGATGCAATCGGACCAGAATTCAGCATTGAATACTCTCTAAAATTATTCAATGCCGACTGTGTTTTTTCTTTTTTTATAGGAAGAATTCCCGTCAAGTAAGCAAGCTGAAGATACTTTGTCGGCTCTGTTCCTTTAAACATTCCTCGAAGAAAATTAATATATTCTTCCTGAACTTTTGTATTTGCCGCCTCATCACGGATCAAAACATCCCACTCATCAATGATCACTATAAATTTCTTACCAGTTGCAGCATTTATCAAAGATAATGCTTCTGGCAACGATTCCACAGAATCATCCAAAACATCGTGATAATAGACTTTCAGTTCTGATATTGTCTTTTCAGAAATATAAGAAACTATCCTTTCTGGTCCCCCGGCCGGTTCCATACACCATTGAATGTCCAAATGGATTACATCATACTTATTTAGATGTTTTTTGAAGTCCTCACATTTACTAATTTCCAGTTTCGAAAACATTGCTTCAGAATCGCATCCTTTGCTGTAATATGCAGTAAGCATATTGGCCGTAATTGATTTACCAAATCTTCTCGGTCTGCTATTACAAATATATCCCTGCAAAGTTCCTAAAACTCGATTCGTATATTTTATTAATCCTGTCTTATCAACATATATTTCCGAATTTAATGCAACTTGAAAAGCAGAATTATCTGGATTTACAAACATTCCCATATATTGACACACTCCTCTCCATGAATATTTCATTGTCAAGCATTTCTCTCGTTTTATGCTTCGCTTATCGATCTACCTCCTATTATCCTACACTTATCATCACACGTCAATGTTTTTCTCCCATACAGAAAAACAAGGTCAGCCACTGATAAACTTAGTTTATCGTGAACTGACCCCGCTTCTGCGGTCTTTCTCTTATGTTGTCTTAATCATGCAGCGCATCGTCTTTTCCGACTACAATCCACACATCATATGTCTCATACTCTGTCTGATCTTTTGCTGCTTTTATGTTGTTCTTGCTTTCTGGATCGCTTTCTTCCAGACTGCCTTCACGGTACTCTGCATTTGGGAAGCAGTCATATACACCTTCTGGTGCATCGCTGCCTTCTGCCACATATACTACAGTGCGGTCGCCTACACTCCCCTTATAGTCTGCTATGACAATGTTGGCAACACCCTTCATCTGCAAAAAACGCTTCCAGTAGGAGGCAACACCAGACTTTCCTGTGCCATTTAACACAATTACGCGATCACCTTCAGCAATTGCCTGTGATTCTGACTCGCTTTCTGCCTGCATACTTACTTCGGCAGATGTCTCTGTCTGCGTCGAAGTTTCGCTCTCTGACTCAGTCTCTGTCTCTGACTCTGTCTGTGTTTCAGTCTGAACTTCTGGCGTATTGCTCTGTGATTCGCTTTCTGTCTCACTCTCTGGCTCTTCGAATATTGTGACTTCCACAAAGTCCTTAGTAGCCATTTCCTTACTTTCTAACTCTTTTATGTACTCCTGGCGTTCTTGAGACTGTGAACGTGAGTAGTAAAACAGACATCCCATACCCACTAGCAGCACCAGTACAAGCAATACATACAGCACCCCCGAAACGCCTGAATCTTCCTGCTTACGTCGTCTTCTATTTGCCATTACATAACACCTCTGTCATTTTCCTTAGTTTGCCTCAGTAGAAGCTTCCTCGGTCTCCTCTTCGGAAACTTCGGTCTCACTCTGAGCATCAACCTCTTCCTCATCCTGTGCAGTCTTTGTCAGGACAGTAAACGGTCCAAGGTTCTCGAATGTAACAGTAAGCTCACCAGTTACTGGATCGAATGCATCTGGCTCTAAGTACTTCTTCTCCTTGGTCTCTGGGTCAATCGTCATAACAACAATATCATTCTCGTCCAGGCCGATTGCAAGTTCACAGTCAAACTTCACCTGAGCATGACCATCCATATCGTAGGAAATCTGTTCCATATCCTCTTCTGCAAGATCAACGAATGAAGTCAGTGCCTCATAATCCTGTGTCAGGATAACATTTCCCTTATTTGTAGTCTCTGGCTCTTCAGCAATATCAGCCTTTGTTGCAACTGTAAACGGACCTACATGGTCGAAAGTAGCAGTGATACTTCCAGTCTCTGGATCGTACTCATCTGGCTCAACATAGGAAACAGTTCCGTCATCTGGATTTACAACAATGATTATGAGATCTTCCTGATTCATATCCTTGATAGAAGTAAGATCCATAGTCAGCTGGAACTCACCAGTCTCTTTGATCTCAAGCTTGTCTCCATCGTCTACAAGCATATCTGCGAATGCAAACAATGACTTGTAATCAGCTGGCTTAATCTCAGTTCCCTTTGTGGTAACAGCAGTCTCTTCCTCTACCTCGCCCTTTGTCAGAATTGTAATACTTCCAAAGTACGGTACTGTCAGCTCGATCTCTCCTGTCTCCTCATTAACAGAATCAACATCTACGAAGGAAACTGCACCTGTCTCTGGATCAACGATCATTGCCATCAGATCCTCTGCAGCCTGATTCTTTGCCTGCTTAACAGTCAGCTTAACCTTTGTCTCTCCATTGCTGGTAAAGGAAACCTTTGCATCCTTCTGATCCTGCTTCTGAGTACCAAGATCCATGAAGTAAGTCAGGGACTTATACTCTTTAAGATCAACTGTCTTGTCGCTTGTGGTCTTAACCTCTTCATCGGTGTTTACGCCAAGAGCCTTTGCGGTCTCCTCAACAGTAGTGGAAACACGGCTGCTATTATAATCCTCGACTGCTGTTTTGATCTCTTTAGATGCATAATTCTTAGTATCGGCATTCTTTAAAACAAGAGTCTCATCTGCTTCCAGATTGCCGCTCTCTACCTGCGGTGCCTTGTTCTCTGTGGTGAAGAAGGTATCCTGTAACAGATCGGCTACAGTCTTGGAAGTTGCCTGATATGTAACCTTACCTGTAGTCTCATCCTTTACTTCCTTGAATGTATCAACTTTTTTGTTGAAATCCTTAACGAGATCAGCAACACCTGTCTCCTTGTACTCAACTCTACCCTGATCCTTTACGACGATCTGCTCTGCTTCTTTTAGCTTTGTCTCGTCCTTCTTTACAGTCTCAGTCTTCTCAGTCTTTAACTGAACGCTGTTTACAACTTCCTGAGCGGTAGTTACCTTCTCTTCTGTTTTGTTAAAATTATTTACAACATCTGCTACTTCCTGATCCTTATAAAGATCGGTTGTAACATCCTTAATAACCAGATTCTTATCACTGCTTACAGTACCACCAGTGATCACCGGATCCTTCGGCTGAGTTGTGCTGATACTCGGAGCAGCCATTGCCTGTACAGTTGGTACAGCAGCCAATGCAATTGCGCAGAAACCTGCAGTTAATTTTTTCATAATTTTTTCTCCTTCCTCACTATAGTGGGTTCTTTCATACACCTGGAATTATATTTCCCGGTAAAAAAGTTTTATTATCAATTCCTGAAGTGCATCCTCATCATAATAAAATTCATCATGAAACTCGCCTAACTGGTCTTCACCTTCAAGCACGTAATAGCTCTCTGGTGTAAGACTCGTATTGCTGAATGCATCTGCCAGGGATAGATATCGGTTTTTGGTAATGTCTGTCTGCATCCAATCATTTAATGTTTCCAGCTTATCCCACATGCCTGATGTGTCTTCTTTTAGTAATGCACCAAATTCATCCATAAATGGGAGTACAAAGCTTTTTTGTCTCTCAATACGACCTTCATTACTGAAGTCCACAGATGTATCGCGATACTGCAGATAGGAACGCACATTGGAGTCATCAAGCTTCACAACGCTGCCTGCTGTCAGCTCTGGAAAATTTGCAGCCAGATCATCATTTGGAACGGTAACTGTAACACCGCCTACCAGATCATTGATCTTACTAATCGATGTCTGATTTGTTACGATATAATTGTGAATCGGAAGACCACCAATCATATCCTTTACAGCAGTCTCAAGATTCTCACAGCTGGCCTCACCGCCATCGCCGTTACTGTATGCAAAACCAAGATGAGTTGTATAGGTACCTAAATCATCACCAGTTCGGCTAAAGCGATGCACCTTAGTCATCGTATCGCGGTTAATTGCAACAACTGACATCTTCTTACTTGCCTCATCGAGCACCACTAGCATAATACTGTCTGCTCTTGTCTTATCACCATATGAGGCAGTGGCCTTAAGCTCACCTGTTGAGTCTAGACCTGCATAGAGAAGTGTCGTTACACGGTTGTTGTATTGATACTTTTTACCGTTGTACTCAGTATAACGGTATCCGGCGCCTACGTCAATAGAATTTGAGCCTGAAACATGATAACTTTTCTGGCGGTCAAGCTTTTGTTTTACTGCAAAACCAAGCAGACACACTACAAAAACTACTGCAAGTGTGCACACGAGCATCATCTTACGCTTTTGCTTTCTGCGGCGGCTGCCGTGACGATGTCTATGACCATTTCTTTGTCCACTCATGCCTTTTTACTTCACTTTTTCTTTTTCTTCTTTTTGTCTTTGCTGTCTGGCTCCTGTCCATAACCGTAGCCGTAACCATAGCCATATCCATAACCGTAGCCGTAACCATAGCCGTTTGGATCAGCGCCTACCTTATTTAATACGGCTCCTATTACCTTAACTCCGGCGTAGTCAAGCTGCTTTTTCATACGAACTACCTCTGTACGCTCTGTAACTGCCTGCTCTAAGACTATTACTGTACCATCACAGCGCTTGCTGACGATTGCACCATCAATGACGGCATTGATCGGCGGCGTATCGACAATAACGTAGTCGTAGGACTGCTTTAATGCATCTAACAGTTCCTCAAATAAGTCATCTGTTAAAAGCTCACTTGGATTTGGTGCAACAGCACCTGTGAAAATCATGTCCATGTAAGGATTATCTGTCTGATAAACGATATCTTCTAAACGGCAGTTTCCGCAAAGGTATTCTGTCAGTCCGACAACCTGCTCGTTAATTTTGTAACGGCGAAGTGTCTTTGATTTACGGATATCACAGTCTAAATATACTGTTGTCTTATTAAGTGCTGAAAGGCTCTTTGCTAACTGCACTGCTATGGAAGATTTACCTTCCTCTTTGCGTGAGCTGGTGATTGCGATTACCTTAATTCCATTTCCGCTCAGCTGAATATTTCCACGAAGGATATTGATGGCCTCTTGTGCTGAATATGGAAGATCTGCAATCTGAGGATATACTGTAATGTTGCGTGCACTACCTCCAAGCTTTTGTACGGAATCGATCATTTTCTCTCCTCCTTTCCAAAATTCTTTGCATATGGAATACTAGAAAGAAGCGGAACTCCAAGATAACGCTCCACATCGTCTTCGGATTTGATTGTGGTATCCATGAGCATACGTACAATTAAAATACCTGCTGCCAGTACAAATCCAAGCATAGCACCGAGTACGATGTACTTCGCCATGGATGGCTTCTGTGTAACTACGGCACGAATAACAGACTCATCGATGACAGACGGCATACCGTTTCCTACAATCTGATTGATCTGCTCAACACTTACGTTTAACAGGGAGTTTGCAATGTTGCGGCTCATCTCAGGATCCATTGTTGTTACGCTGATGCTGATAACGTGGCTGGAATCTGGGTTTGTAACGCCGACAAGATCTCCTAACTGCTTGTAGTCCATATCCAGTCCCAGCTCGTCGATTACACGTTCCAAAACGGTACGGCTCTTGATTATGTACGCATAGTCCTCTGTCAGCGCTGAGCTTAACTGCAGCTCGGAAAATGACAGAAGGGATTCGCTGCTGGTAATGTAAAGACTTGCCTCTGCGCGGTAAGTTGTCTCAAGCAGAAACGTACAGTAGGCACCACCAAGAACGGAGCCTGCTAAAATAGCCACAAATAATAGCTTCCATTTGTGAAGCAGCAGGTGGAATACCTCTACTAAATCAATCACGTCCTGCGTCTGCGGTTGCGGCTGTGAACGGCTGACTTTCTTTTCCATCTCCATAGATGAAATCTCTCCTTTTTACTAGATTTAATCGGTTCAATAGGTTGACGTTTGTAAGCAAAACTTAGGAGACAGTATGTTGAACACTGTCTCCTTGCGATTGACACTCACCATTGTCCCTTATTTTATTATGCTACTTTTCGCATTTTCTGTCAACAATGTTTTTCGGCAAACTACAACGTTTTTTCCTAAAATTTACCATAAATCGGCCAGATCATAAATCAGCTTTTCTGTCTTATCCCATCCAAGGCATGGATCGGTGATTGATTTTCCATAGCAGTGCTCTTCTACCTTCTGGCTGCCGTCCTCTAAGTAGCTTTCGATCATGAGTCCCTTTACAAATTTATGAAGATCTGGTGATACGTGGCAGCTGTGCATAACGTCTTTGCTGATACGAATCTGCTCTTCGTACTGCTTGCCGGAGTTTGAATGATTTGTATCGATGATTACGCCCATGTTTGGCAGATTTCTCTTTTGATACTGCTCGTAGAGATTTCTGATATCTTCATAGTGATAATTTGGCATGTTGTTTCCAAATTTGTCTACATAGCCGCGAAGGATTGCATGGGTGTACGGGTTGCCGTGGCTTTTTACTTCCCAGCCTCTGTAGAGGAATGTGTGGCTGTTTTGTGCTGCCACTATGGAATTTAACATGACGCTGATGTCACCGCCTGTCGGGTTTTTCATGCCGACAGGAATCTCAAGTCCTGATGCTGTAAGACGATGCTGTTGGTTTTCTACTGAACGTGCACCTACGGCAACATATGAAAGAAGATCTGACAGATAACGATGATTTTCCGGGTAAAGCATTTCGTCTGCACATGTAAAGCCTGTCTCTTCGATTGCGCGCTTATGCAGCTCTCGGATTGAGATGATGCCCTTTAGCATATCTTCCTTTTTCTCCGGATCTGGCTGATGAAGCATGCCCTTGTAACCTGTACCTACTGTACGCGGCTTATTTGTGTAGATACGCGGGATGATAAAGATCTTATCCTTTACCTTTTCCTGTACTTTTACTAAACGTCCAATATATTCTAATACGGCGTCTTCTCTGTCGGCGGAGCATGGTCCGATGACAAGCAGCAGCTTATCGTTCTTGCCTTCGAAGATGGCGCGGATCTCTGCGTCTCTTTCTGCTTTGATTTTCTGGATTTTATCGCTGGCAGGAAATTCTTCCTTTAACTCCTTTGGAGTAGGAAGCTTTCTGTAAAATTCCATGTTCATAGTGTTTTCTCCTTTTTTGTCTTTCTTGTTTTCGCTTTTACGCGTTGGCGCTTTCAAGTACTGAAGTATAGCACAATTTTAGATGATTGGCAAGCATCTTTTTTAACTATTTTAGATTAATGAGAACGTTTTTAGTACAAACAGATTTCATAAGCTGTTGATTCTATTTTATTTCTGTAGCAAATTTTTCAAATAATTCTCATAATCTCTAGCTGACTGCACATGAATACTCTCATAATAGTACTGATTTCCATTTGCATCTTTTTGCCTAAGAAAACGAGATAATGCACTTTCAACTTTTTTGAATATATTGTCTTTTGAAGTTGGCTTTCCTGCCAAATCTGCTAATGTATCTTCCATATAGTCGATTTCATCCTCATCAATTATGACCCACAAATCAACCAGTACGCGGTCTATATCACTTTGACACATTGGAAGAATCTGCTTTTCCAATGTCATATAGCTGTCTGCCGCCTTCATCTGAAGAGAATTTATCAATCCTATGGTCTCAGTCTCTTGATTTTTAAAGAATAGATTCCAATAATCATTACAAAATGCATTTGTCTTATCGCATTTAGCTTTTTCCTTGTCCATCGTATTCTTCGTGATTTTCTTTTTAAAACCCGATTTGAATTCGACAAATTGAATATGCTTTTTTGAAAACACTAATGCATCTGCAGACGTTGGCACACCATTTGATCTTTTTGCGTAAATTTTCTTTGTTATCTTATCAAAATTATACATCTGCTTATCGGATGTTACCAATGCATTCCCATTTTTTTGTTCTTTTGACAGTTCGGTTATGCTCTCCAAATATTGATTCCAGTTTTCATCTGCGTAATTTTTAACATCTTGTGCTGCCATACTTATTCCTCTTCATCTTCCCCATCTGCCTCACTATCTGTATCCTCTTCATCATGATACATATAACAATTGCGAAGCATTTTGACCTCAGACAGGTATTTAAGAAAATCTTCATAGATCTTTCCCATATCATCATCCATGCAATTATACTGAACAAACCCATCTTCTAGTATCTCAGTCTGATAAAAGTTGCTCTTCTCTTCCAATTTGTATTTACGCATATAGGCATCTAGTGCTAATACAAAATTGGGGCTATGAGTCGTCAACAATACATTCACGCCAAGTTCTTTCACTAACAGTGCAATTACTTCTGCAAAAGCATTTTGCCACTTTGGATGAAGATGTGCTTCTGGCTCATCCAAAATCAACATTGTAGACTCATCAAGTTCTCCTTTGTCCAACAAAATTTTTATAATAGAGAACATTTTTGATCCAGTTGCTAGGTTTGATACCTGTAATTTCATGCCATTCTGAACATAGTAGCGACCCTCCGTGGACAAATCGAAGGTTCCAGGAAGAATCTCATCTATTTTCTTGCGAATATTTTTTAGTTTGTCGTTTAATATGGTCTGTTCAAAAATTGATTGCTGTTTATTTTGTGTCAATGTCAATCGCAATTTATCATTATGAGATAAAATATGTCCTGAATTAAGAAGACTTTCCTCGCTGTCGAAAGCAAATAACTGATTCAGTTTTTGATCTCTCTCTAAATTATCTAAAATAAATGGATCATCCACCAAATACACTTTCTTGTATTGGCCAGCCATAAATTTAGTTTTAGTATCATCTACAACATTATTATTTTCTATTGTAAGAGAAAAATAAACTTTATCTCCATCTGTCAATGAAATTACAGATGAGCCGTTCTGCCCTCTAATCGGCTGAACCTGTCTTGCAAATTCTTTTCGAAGCGTTTGATTGATACTTTCTTTTGTATAAACAATTTGCTGAGGGTCTCTTTTTATGGTTTCGAGAAGGTCTTCCAATTCAGAGACTGTCATCACTAATTCGTCTTTTTCATTTTTCTTATTTCCTGCTAACACATATTTATTTCCTACCTCTGCATCCCTTTGTTGCGTATTCGGTTTAAACCTTATCATTTCCTGCAATAAGCCTTTTACAAATTCTTCCAATTCACTCGAACTTGTTAATTTTCTATATTCGTTATATACAAACTTCTTAAAATACGAATCTATACTAAAAAGATTATCTATACTCATAACTTGTCCATATACCCATACGCGAAAAATTCGCTTGCCATATTTAATATTATCAAGATTGGTTTTTATGAAATTACATCTATCTTTCTCATATTTCTCTGAAATATTGCTAACTGCATCCAATAATGCATACAGCGTTTTTCCTACTGTTGATTTTCCAGAATTGTTCTTACCTGTTATCACAGTTAACCCATTCAATTCAATTGAAGAGTTTTTGACAATTCCTATGTTCTCCAACTTTATTTGCATGATTCCGCCTCCATCTCAAATTATTATTGTGAATCATAGACAGTTTCTAGTATAGCAAATATTTTAGAGGATGCCAATAGAGTTATGGTTTTACTCAGATTAAAAAATATAAACGAGAAAAAAATCAAACCAACATTCTACCCTTGTTATAGGCATTGGAATTGTTTTAACAATTCTGTTTTTTAATAATTGCAACAATAATTTTAACCTACCATATGAGGTGGGGAAGCTAATTTTCCAATAAATAATAGAAGACCGAATTGAACATCGGTATTTTCGTTTGCAAAGCTGATAAGGCGACCATCTCTTTTTCTTGTAAGTTGTAGGTAAAAATTAGCTGCTTGTAATTGCTTTTGAGCTTTTTGCGGTTGCCATAGCTCTGTTGAGATGCTGCACGCAATCACTGTATCTCTACCACTATCCCAAGTTCGAGGGTCACAATTTATCGTAATCTCTTGTTGAATCTTCTGTTTTGGTCTTTGTACAAGTATTTGTTTAGATGTCTGTTCAGGCATCTGCGTAAATGCTTCAACTACTTGTGGCAAAACAAGAAGTAATTTGCACTCGGCCTCTTCACACAGATTGGCAAAGCCTGTGTTTCGAATTGTAATTTGCATTGTGTAATGGCTGATATTGTCGGTACTGCTCTGTTCCTGAAGATCTTTTGGGGCTTTCTTTGCTTCTTTGTTTTTTATTTGTTTGACATTTATAACGGTAAAGCGGTAGCCTAAGTGACGACCGATATAGTCGTAGACACTGATCGTTTCGCCGTTCCAAGTCATGCTTTGATTTTTCCACGCATTGAGTTGTTCTTGTCTGTAAGTGCTGTTTAGGTAGCTTACGTGCATTTGATCAAGTTCTCTTATCATGAGGCTAGAATCAAGACTGTTAGCTGTGCTTCTTGGCGAGACTTCATTTATGACGTCAGGCATCCCTACTGCCTCGCCTCCAGTAAAGCTTCGCTGCATCTGCGTCTCTTGCCAGTCTAATTCGTCTTGACGTGCCCAAGCTCGATTATTACTACTATTGTCTATCCTAGGTTCAGTACCGTAGGTGCCAAGATCAGTTTCGGAACCAAAAATGCCGTCGTTGAAGAGAGTGAGGGAAACCGCCGTTTTCTTTTCTAATTCTAGCTGCTCTACGATACTTCGAAGCTGCTCTGGCTTTCGCACTGCGATCGGGCAGATGCCACCAATCGCCTCATAAAGTGTTTGAACAAGTTCTGTCATAGGGGCTGTACTTAGAAATTTGGAGCTGTGCATCTCGCCCCAACTGCCGACAAAAAGCCCCTGATGCACTAGAATCTTTCCAGGCAGACTCTTCTTTTCACTCGTATGCTCACATATGATGCTTCCTAACTGCTTCATATGACTTTTAACGATCTTGATTGATGATGGCTCGTTTTCCATTCCTCGTCCTTTTGTATCGTAGACAATGCGAAGTATTATTCCTTTGTCATGCTGCTCAAAGAAGGTGAGAATACTAGAAAACCATTCAAGTGCTTCTTTTGGAATTTGCTCACAGCTGCGAAACGCATGAATATCAATGAGAAGAAGAACAAGCTCTTCTTCCTCACAGTCTATATAGAAACTTTCTTTTGAGCTTTCTTTTGAAAGATCAAAGGTGTAAATATGATACCAGCCACAGCCTGGATTTTTAAGGGCACGCGTGCTCTCTTTTAGTTGTATGTATGTGTCTTTGTTTTTGTCAAAGGCAAGATGTTTTTTCAGCCATGTTATCACTTTCTTTCCCCCGGATATCTTTTTCCTACATTAAGAAGGATACCATACTTACTTTTTTTAATCAACAAATTAGGATTTTAATTATGCTATTTATAAAAAAAGGATAAAATATGTTAAGTTTAGATTAAATTTGCACATTGTTATTTGATATTTTTTGTGATACGCTTATCAAGATAAAAATTTTTATCATATTTATTATTGACAGAGGCTGGGAGGTTATTATGGAATTGACTTCAGATGAATTTTTTGAGAGGCTGCTGTTGTCTTACAGCGACTACTTTGACATCATCCGTGATACCTCTTACAAGGATCTTTCAGTTGCGGCTGAGGCTGCTTTTCATTCTTTTTCTGAAAAGTATGTCTTGGTCAAAAAAGCTCAGCTGTGGGCCGCTGAAGCTCACGAATATGTCTTCTTTGTACGAACTGGCCATTTGGATGAGGAGACTTTTCGCACTTACAACGATGCATTGCTTGAGGAAGGCTTGTCGCGTGTGGAACCTAAAAAGGATCACATGTACACCTATGTGTCTGTCGTTTTTCTGGCAGAGTCTATAGCCCCTGAGGTGCCTAAGCTTATTAAAAAGACACGCTGTCACAGAGACTATCGCATGTCGCTTTACGGTTGGATGGATTACCGTATTGCAGCATATGACTGTACTTCGAAAAGGATTTACACAAACTGGGCGGGACGACCGCTAAAGCAGACCCTCCTCTCTGTCACGAAAAAAAGGAGGAAACACAAATGAACGCAGTTGTACTTCTCGTAGTAGGCGTTGCCATTTTAGTTGCCGGTTACATCTTCTATGGCGGATGGCTGGCAAAGCAGTGGGGACTTGGTGAGAATAAGGAAGAAACCCCTGCTCACACAATGGAGGATGGCCAGGATTATGTTCCGGCTAAGGCTCCTGTCCTTATGGGACATCACTTTTCATCTATCGCTGGTGCAGGACCTATAAACGGACCTATTCAGGCCGCTGTTTTTGGTTGGGTTCCTGTTATGCTTTGGGTTTTAATCGGCGGTATCTTCTTCGGTGCTACTCATGACTTTGGTGCATTGTTTGCATCTTTAAGAAATAAGGGCCAGTCAATCGGTGAGATCATCGAAACTTCTATTGGCAAGCGTGCAAAGAGACTTTTCTTAACATTTGCTTACCTGACACTTATTCTTGTTGTAGCTGCATTTGCTTCTATCGTTGCAAATACTTTTAAGGCCACCTACACTGCTGATGGTGCAGTTGATGTTGCAGCAAGCTCCGCAAATGCTTCTACTGCTATGATTTCTATTCTGTTTATCGTAGTTGCTATTGCTTTTGGTTTCTTTGTTTACAGAAAGAATGTACATATCGCAATCGCTACTGTAATCGGTGTTGCTGTTATTATTGCCTGTATGGCAATTGGTCTGAACTGGCATCCGCTTTATTTAAGTGGTGATACATGGATGATCATTGTTGGTATCTATATTGCTATCGCATCTGTTACACCTGTATGGATTTTACTTCAGCCAAGAGATTATTTAAGCTCTTTCTTACTTTACGGCATGATGATCGTTGCTATTGTTGGAATCTTCGGTGCTCATCCGACTATTGATATTCCAGCATTTACCAGCTTCGTTGATAAGGGTACTGTTGGTTCTGGTGTTTCTCTTGGAACTATGTTCCCGGCACTGTTCGTTACTATTGCATGTGGTGCAATCTCTGGTTTCCATTCATTAGTTGCTTCTGGTACTACTTCTAAGCAGCTTGACCGCGAAAAGGATGCTCTTCCGATTGCATATGGCGGCATGTTAATTGAGTGTGTACTTGCAATCATTTCTGTATGTGCTGTTGGTTATATCTGGAGTGAGTATGTTCCAGGCGGAATCGTAACTCCTACCGCTGTATTTGCTACTGGTATCTCTCGTATGTGCGCAAAGATTCCATTTTTAGCTGGTGCAGAGAGTGTTATCTACTCACTGTTAATCCTTGCTGTTTCTGCATTCTGTCTGACTTCACTTGATACTGCAACTCGTCTTGCAAGATATATGTTCCAGGAGTTCTGGTTAGCACCTGGTGAGACATACAAGGACGCTACAGGCGTTAAGAGAGTTTTAACAGATCCATACTTTGCTACAATTATTACAGTAGTTCTTGGCATTGCACTTGGTATGACAGGCTATGCAAAGATCTGGGCATTGTTTGGTGCATCCAACCAGCTGCTCGCTGCACTTGGTCTTTTAGCTGTAGCTGCATGGCTCGGCAAAGTCGGCAAAAACAATAAGATGCTCATCATCCCAATGGCATTTATGCTTATCGTAACAGTAATCTCACTTCTTCAGACCATCTACGCAAACGTCACAAACGCAGTCGATATGTGGAGCTGGATCCGTGCAATAATCGGAAGCTTACTTGTTCTTCTGTCACTCGTTCTTGCAAAAGAAGGCTGCCAGACATTGTTCAAGAAGAAGGCGTAATTGCTTCGTATATGTAAAAAAAAGACCCCCTGATGGGGGTCTTTTTTTGTTGCTGTTTACTATGTTACGAATGCCCTTCGGTGTAATGGTTTCGTCGCCGGACCAAACTCCGCAGGTTCCTTTTACGTATCTTTTTATTATACATTATATTGAAAGACCTGCTCCAAGTGTCCGGCTCGTGAAAGCCATTCACCTTAGGGCTTTGTTACAAATAGTGTCATCACTGAATCGATGTTACAAATTACTTCTTGATTAACAAGCTCTTTCCTGTCATTTCTTTTGGCTGTTTCATTCCCATCAGCTCGATCAGTGTCGGTGCGATATCTGCTAAGCAGCCGCCTTCGCGTAAGGTATACTCTGGATCTGCATTTACCAGGATGAACGGTACTGGGTTTGTTGTATGAGCGGTGAATGGCTCGCCTGTCTCATAGTCGATTAACTGCTCTGCGTTTCCGTGGTCTGCACAGATGAAGAGCTGTCCGTTTACTTCCTTGATTGCTGCTACTGCCTTTCCTACGCACTCGTCTACTGTCTCTACTGCCTTGATTGCTGCAGCCTGTACACCAGTATGACCTACCATATCCGGGTTTGCGAAGTTGATGATGATCACGTCATATTTCTCTGACTTGATTGCCTCTACAAGCTTATCGCATACCTGATATGCGCTCATCTCTGGCTGTAAATCGTATGTTGCAACCTTCGGGGACTTTACAAGGATACGATCCTCGCCCTCGTTTGGCTGCTCTACACCGCCATTGAAGAAAAAGGTAACGTGTGCATACTTCTCTGTCTCTGCGATTCTTGCCTGCTTTAAGCCATTCTCTGCTAAAAACTCACCGAAGGTATGGGTGATTTCTTCCTTGTTGAATGCTACAAGCTTGTTCGGGATTGTTGTATCATAATCGGTGAAGCAAACGTAGGTTACGTCTGGTCTTGCCGGTCCGCGATCAAATCCTGTAAACTCGTTGTCGCAGAATACGTGTGTCATCTCTCTTGCACGGTCTGGGCGGAAGTTGAAGAAGATTACGGAATCCTTATCCTGAATCTTGCCTACTGCCTCGCCGTCCTTTGCTACTACTGTCGGTACAACGAACTCGTCTGTAACACCCTCATCGTAGGATGCCTGAATTGCGCATGCACCGCACTTTGCCTGCTTACCCTCGCCGAAACGAAGTGCACGGTAAGCCTTCTCGACACGATCCCAACGGTTATCTCTATCCATTGCGTAGTAACGACCCATAACGGATGCTACCTGACCTACGCCAAGCTCTTCGCACTTGTCCATAAGTGCAGTTACATATTCCTTGCCTGATGCCGGCGGTGTGTCACGGCCGTCTAAGAAGCAGTGAATGAATACCTTGTCTAAGCCCTGACGCTTTGCAAACTCAAGCAGACCGTAGATGTGGGTGATGTGGCTGTGAACACCGCCATCTGATACAAGACCCATCAGATGAAGTGCAGAACCATTCTCCTTGCAGTTCTTTGCTGCTGCGATGAATGCCTCGTTTTCAAAGAAATCTCCGTCCTGAATGGACTTGGTGATGCGGGTCAGCTCCTGATATACGATGCGGCCTGCACCCATATTTAAATGGCCTACCTCGGAGTTACCCATCTGGCCTTCTGGAAGACCTACTGCCATTCCACTTGCCTGTCCCTCTACGAATGGGCAGTTTGCCATCAGCTCATCCATAACAGGTGTATTTGCCTGCTTTACAGCATTGCCTTCTACTTTGTCATTCAGGCCATAGCCGTCAAGAATCATTAATACGGTTGGTTTCTTCTTGCTCATAATATTCCTTTCGTACCGGCATTCTCTTTCAAAAAGCTTTTACGAATTTAGAAAAAAGCCTTAGAAAGCGCTGGCTCTGCCTTACAAAAAGCAGAGCCAGAGCCGGAAATATTTACTTATTAATTACTTGTTGTAATTTACAATCTTTCCAAAATCCGGCTTTAAGGATGCGCCGCCTACAAGACCGCCATCGATATCCGGCTGTGCGAACAGCTCTGGTGCGCTTGCTGCGCTTACGCTGCCGCCGTACTGGATACGGATTGCTGCTGCAGTTGCCTCGTCATACACCTCTGCGATGCATGCGCGGATTGCGCCGCAAACTTCCTGTGCCTGCTCGGTTGTTGCAACCTTACCAGTTCCGATTGCCCAGATTGGCTCGTAAGCGATTACTGCGCTTGCTGCCTGCTCTGCGGTTACGTTCTGGAAAGCGATCTTGATCTGCTGACGGATCCAGTCGAGGGTGATACCCTGCTCTCTCTGAGTCAGAGTTTCTCCACAGCAGATGATTGGTGTAAGACCGTACTCGAAAGCCTTTAAAACCTTCTTGTTTACAGTCTCATCTGTCTCTGCAAAGTACTCTCTTCTCTCGGAATGTCCGATGATGACATACTTTACACCGATATCGGTAAGCATAGCCGGAGCGATCTCTCCTGTGTATGCACCCTTATCCTCAAAGTACATGTTCTCAGCACCAACCTGAATGTTGGTTCCCTTTGCTGCTTCCATAACCGGTACTAAATCGATAGCCGGTACGCAGAATACAACATCTACTTCGTCATTTACTACTAAAGGCTTTAATGTGTTTACCAGCTCTACTGCCTGAGAAGGTGTCATGTTCATCTTCCAGTTGCCGGCAATAATCTTCTTTCTTGCCATTTTTTGTTCCTCACATTTCTTTTCTTTGATTTTCTTAAGTTATCAATCCTTATCGTCAGCTGCTGCTACGCCTGGAAGCTCCTTACCCTCAAGGTACTCAAGGGAAGCGCCGCCGCCGGTAGAAATGTGGCTCATCTTATCAGCAAATCCTAACTGATTTACTGCTGCTGCGGAATCTCCGCCGCCGATGATGGTGATTGCATCTGTCTCTGCCAGAGCCTTTGCTACTGCAATGGTACCCTTTGCAAGAGTCGGGTTCTCGAATACGCCCATCGGTCCGTTCCAAACAACAGTCTTTGCGGACTTAACAGCCTCTGCGTAAAGCTCTGCTGTCTTAGTTCCGATATCAAGACCTTCCTTGTCAGCCGGAATCTGATTAGACGGTACTACAGTTACATTGATTGGTCCATCGATTGGATCCGGGAAGTTGTCAGCTACAGTGCTGTCTACCGGAAGAAGCAGCTTCTTGCCAAGCTTCTCTGCCTTCTCCATCATCTCCTTGCAGTACTCAAGCTTGGTATCGTCTACTAAGGACTTACCAATTTCCTTGCCCTGAGCCTTTAAGAAGGTGAATGCCATACCACCACCGATGATTAAGGTATCGCACTTCTCAAGCAGGTTGGAGATAACGTTTAACTTATCTGCTACCTTTGCTCCACCAAGAATTGCTACAAACGGACGAACCGGATTCTCTACAGCATTTCCTAAGAATGCGATTTCCTTCTCCATCAGATAACCAACTGCGTTTGTGCCGCCCTTAGCGCTGATGAACTTGGTAACGCCTGCTACAGATGCGTGTGCTCTGTGTGCGGAACCAAATGCGTCACATACATAATCGTCTGCTAAATCTGCTAACTCCTTGGAGAACTCCTCACCGTTCTTTGTCTCCTCAGCACCGCGGAAACGGGTATTCTGAAGAAGAACTACATCTCCGTCCTTCATTTCAGCTACAGCCTTTGTTGCAGCCTCGCCAGTTACGTGGTAATCGGATACGAATACAACCGACTTTCCTAACTTCTCGGACAGTCTCTCTGCTACTGGAGCTAAGGACTCCTTCTCATTCGGGCCATTCTTTACCTTGCCTAAGTGAGAGCAAAGGATTACCTTTGCGCCGCCGTCGATCAGCTTCTGGATGGTCGGCAGTGCAGCCTTAATACGAGTATCATCAGTAATCTTGCCGTCCTTTAACGGTACATTGAAATCACAACGAACAAGAACTCTTCTTCCCTGCAGGTTCTTAAGATCGTCAACAGTCTTCTTTAACATGGAATTTTCTCCCTTCTGATTATTACTTTTATACAGTTCACAGACGCCCATTCGTAAAGCGCCCTTACGGGCGTTCGCTGTTTCACAGCTCCTCTTTACTCATGAACGGGCGTCCCCATCGTCACATTGACTCGTCAAATCGCTATGCAAGCATGCGATTTATCCGAGCCTACTGTGACATGTGAACTGTAAGAATCAAAAAGAGGCCCGGTCCTTTCAGACCGGACCCCGTAGGTCTTTGCGCTTAAGCGAAACTTATGCTAACTCAGCGAAGTACTTAATTGTACGAACCATCTGGCTAGTATAGGAGTTCTCGTTGTCATACCAAGAAACAACCTGTACCTGATACAGATCATCACCAAGCTTGGAAACCATAGTCTGGGTAGCATCGAACAGAGAACCAAATCTCATACCGATAACGTCGGAAGATACGATCGGATCAGTGTTGTAACCGAAGGACTCGGAAGCTGCTGCCTTCATAGCTGCGTTGATACCCTCAACGGTAACGTCGCTGCCCTTAACAACTGCAACAAGGATAGTGGTGGAACCTGTCGGAACCGGAACACGCTGTGCGGAACCGATCAGCTTGCCGTTTAACTCTGGGATAACCAGGCCGATTGCCTTAGCTGCACCAGTAGAGTTTGGAACGATGTTAGCTGCACCAGCACGTGCTCTTCTTAAGTCACCCTTTCTGTGCGGTCCATCGAGGATCATCTGATCTCCGGTGTAAGCATGGATGGTGGACATGATACCGCTCTGGATTGGAGCGTAATCGTTCAGAGCCTTAGCCATTGGTGCTAAGCAGTTTGTTGTACAGGAAGCTGCGGAGATGATGTTATCCTCAGCGGTCAGAGTCTTCTCATTTACAGAGTAAACGATAGTCTTCAGATCGTTTCCAGCCGGAGCGGAGATAACAACCTTCTTTGCACCAGCGTCGATATGAGCCTGTGCCTTAGCCTTGGAAGTATAGAATCCAGTACACTCAAGAACTACATCTACACCGATCTCTCCCCACGGAAGCTCAGCTGCGTTTGCCATCTTGTAGATAGTGATCTTCTTTCCGCAAACTTCGATGTAATCGTCTCCTGCTACTACAGAATCAGCGTACTGATACTTTCCCTGTGCTGTATCATACTTTAACAGGTGAGCCAGCATAGCCGGGCTTGTTAAATCGTTGATTGCTACTACCTCATAACCTTCAGCGTTGAACATCTGTCTGAAAGCAAGACGGCCAATACGGCCAAAACCATTAATTGCAACTTTTACTGCCATGATTTTTAATTCCTCCTAAAGAAATTTATTAGATTATATTATCGCATAATTGCTTTGTTAAAATATAATCAATTACTGATATTTTACCTTATCCCGACAAATATATCAAGTGTTTTTCTTTCTTTTTCTTGTTTTTTTTTAAATTAGTTGGTTTGGATTGACTTTTATATGTAGACAGCGTATTCTTTTTAGTAAGACTTAAGATAACTTAAACTGAATTACAAGGAGCACTTACTATGATAAAATCTGATTTTCATGTTCATACATCTTTTTCTACTGACTCGGATACGCCTGCTAGGGAGCAAATTGAGGCGCTTATTAATAAGGGGATTACTGAGATTTGTATTACTGATCACGAGGATATTGGCTACACTGCGATGGAGGAGGCTGATGTGAATACATCTGAAAGTACGAATGCTGAGTCTCGTCCTTTTCGTATTAACCCTTTTGCTTATTATGAGGCGATTCTTGGTCTGATTCCTGAGTATGCTGACCATGCCCGTATCTCAATTGGCGTGGAGCTTGGTCTTCGCACTGATTATCACCACAGTATTGAGGATTTTGCTGAGGTTTGTGCATGGGATTTTATTATTGGGTCTACGCATGTGGTACATGGAATTGACCCTTATTATCCGCAGTACTGGGAGGGCAAGTCAAAGCAGCAGGGCATTATGGAATATTATGAGGCTACTCTTGCCAATATCCGCAAGCTTGACTGCTTTGATGTGTATGGTCATATTGATTATATTGTGCGCTATGCGCCTAATCAGCGTGATAATTATTCGATTCTTGATTATAAGGATATCATTGATGAGATTTTAAAGCTTTTGATTCAAAATGGAAAGGGAATTGAATGCAATACGGCTGGCTTTAAATATGGACTTGGCGTTCCAAATCCAGAAAATTATGTGTTGAAGCGCTATCATGAGCTTGGCGGTGAGATTCTTACTATAGGCTCTGATGGTCACAAGCCTGAGCACACGGCGTATGCTTTTGATAAAGTTCCTGCGCTTTTAGAATCATGCGGTATCCGCTACTACACAGTATTTCATGACCGCAAGCCTATAATGCTTCCACTATAAGTTTTTGTTATAAGATTTGCATAAAAAACTCAGGAGAGATCAAAAGATGATCTGTTCCTGAGTTTTTTACTGCGTTTTAAGATATTCAGTATTTTAATACTTTTGTTGCTGTGATGGCAAGTGCTCCTGGTCCAATATGGCATGCTACGCTTAATGACAGATGGTCGATATAAATATCATGTCCTGGGTAGATTGCCTTTACTTCATCACGAAATTCCTCTGCTGCTGCTAAATTATCGGTATGAGCAATGGCGATATATATATCTTCTGGTGATGACTTTCCATCGAAGCGTTCTTCAATATCCTTTGCAATTGCATCGAGCATCGTGTTCTTTGCAATCTTGTAGGTACGTGCCTTTGAGTAGGCATCAAGCTTTTCACCCTGAATCTGCAAAACTGGCTTTAAGCGAAGAATTGTTCCTAATGCTGCCGCTGCCGGTGTGATTCTGCCGCCTTTTTTAAGATACTGCAGTGTATCAAGCGTGATGTAGATAGTTGAGTCAAATTTTGTCTCCTCTAAGCGTTTCTGAATTGCTGCTGCATCGTATCCAGCCTCTGCCATTTTCTTTGCATCAAGAACTGACTGACGCTGTGTAACGGAGATACGCTGATTGTTGACTACATAGACCTTTCCCTCGTACTCTTCTTCCTGCGCCAGCATAATTGCAGTCTGGCAGGAGCCGGAAAGTCCACTTGACATCGGAATATGAACGATCTGATCATATTCCTGTAAAACTTTATCCCACAGATCTGTTACACTGCCCGGTGATGGCTGAGAGGTAGAAATATTTCCGCCCTCACGCAGTTTCTTGTAAAATTCTTCCTGTGTCAGCGTAATGTCCTCATAATAAGTCTCACCATCAATCTGAAATGGCATTGCAAGTACAAATACGCCTAACTCCTGTGCCTGTTTTTGTGTAATTCCGCTGTTACTGTCTGTAACAATAGCTATTTTCATAGTTTTCTACTCCTGTCTGATTTTGCATTTCTCTTTGTTGAACTCCTGTTTGCTGATGTTATTCATGTATAAACCAGTCGGTGGCCTCATAAATTATAACAATCAGTTTCAGGAGCCTTCCATGAGTTCTAAGACAAAAATCCTTGTCCTGAAATCCAGAAATTTAATCTGGACTGCCGTGATCGTTGTTATTATTATTCTTCTTGCTGTTTTGCTCGCAAGCGCCCTGCATCTGGATAAAAACCAGAGCCGTTCTCTCCCGAAAGACATGACTGAATCTGCTGCTTCTTCTGCAATAGTATCAAATCAGTCGTTTTCGGATTCAGAAAGCTTCGCACTTTCTGGTTCTTACATACCGGGAAGATACGCCGCATCTGTTGTTCTGGGCGGTGATACAGTTGATATTGTCGTGTGTGTGGACAAAAACCACATTAATTCGGTTCGTGCCCACAACCTCGCTCAATCAGTCGCAACGCTGTATCCGCTTGTACCGTCTGTTCTGCAAAGTCTTGAATCACAGATTCTTTCCTCGCAGAGCTTACAGGGCATAACATACTCTGACTCCTCACAGTACACGGCTTCGCTTCTTATAGATGCGATTACGCGCGCACTTAAAAAGGCAGTTACTTACTGATCTCTAACAGTTTTTCTTTCATCTGCTGTTCCATCTGCGCAAGCTGTGCCTGTGCCTGTCTGCGCTGTTCGCGGCCTTCCTGCTGAATCTTTAAGATCTCGTTCATCGTGTCGATTAAGATGCCATTTGTCTGTCTAAGCGTCTCGATATCGACGATGCCGCGCTCTGATTCTCTTCGGATATCAACAGTTGTCTGCTTTAGCTTTTGCGCATTAGAAAGCAGCAGCTGGTTTGTCATGTCCGTTACTTCTTTTTGTGCCTTTGCCGCCTGTGCGGAATGATTCTCTCCCATTGCAATGACCATCTGGTTTTTCCAGAGTGGGATTGTATTTACAATAGTGGACTGAATCTTTTCCGCCATGACGGTGTCGTTGCTCTGCACCATACGAATCTGAGGTGCCATCTGCAGCGCAACCATGCGAGTCAGCTCAAGGTCATGAACTTTCTTTTCAAAGCGCTCGATCATAGATGAATAGTCGCTTACTGCCTGTGCATCCTCCTGTGTGCCGCTTGCAATAGCCTTTTGGCGCAGAGTCTCTAACTCTGTCTGTCTTGCCTTATCGACCTTCTTTTTTCCGGCAAGGATGTACATTGAAAGCTCCTTGAAGTAGGTCTGGTTTAGCTGATACATCTGATCAAGCATTGCGGCATCCTGGATAAGCTGTACCTGATGCTTTGTGAGGATATCAACAATCTCGTCAACCTTTCCCTCCGCCTTCTCGTAGCGTGCCTTAAGCGCCTCTAACTTTCCAGTTGATTTCTTGAAAAGACTTGCCAAAAAGCCTTTTTCTTCCTCTGGCTCTCCTGTTTGCTTTAACTCGCTTACTAAGCTTGCCAGCATGGTTCCTGTCTCGCCAAGATCCTTTGAACGGACATTTTCAAGCGTTTTGTCAGAAAAATCTGCGATCTTTTTTTGTGCACCTGCACCGTACTGAAGTACAAGCGTTGAATTATTCAAATCTATTTTCTCTGCAAATGCTTCTACCTGCTTTTTTTCCTGCTCGCTTAACAATGCTTCTTCTTCGTAAATTGGCTCTGGCTTTGGCATTTCCTGCTGTGGCGCCGGCGCTTCTTTTTTTGTCTCTGTAAATGGTTCAAATGTCAGCGTTGGCACTGCCTGATCTAATTTTAACTCTTCTTCCATAAGTATCCTCCCATCTGATTACATATGAAGCCCGTCATCGACTAACCCTTCTTGTGACAGCAGCGTCTTCAGCACAGCAATATCTGTCTGAATCTTCATGCGGTCATCTTCGTAAAGGCTGTCGAGAAGCTTGTCAAACGCGTCGTTGATTGTGTCTAGCGCATTCTCTATCTGCGCCTTGGACTCTCTTGCTTTGTCTGTATCAATCCTGTCAAGATCACGATATCTTGTTACAAGGCTCATCGTATTTGGCAGGTAATATTCGGTAAACCTCTTTATAGAACTAATCTTCTCTGGTGTCTTTTGAACACTCAGATAAATCAGTCCGATAACCTCCTCTAGGTGACTTAGCTTTTCGCTTATCACTGGCTGCGGCAGCTCATCGTTTATCTGGCGAATCTGCTTTATATATTCCATTCCCACGCGAACTGCTTCTTTCACCTCTTTATTGCCTGCCTGCTGCTCTTCCTCGCGTCTGGCATTCTCCATCTGCTGTTTTGAATGCAAATACAGTTCATAAGTCTCATCATCAAGAATCAGACATGACTTCTCATCATCCATATGGCCCTGCAGAAAATATCCCTGTGAAATCATGCGCTCTAGTTCCCTCTGCACCTTTTTCTCAGGAAGACCGACAGCACCGCTTAAGCTTCGCACGGCGCAAAGTGCCTTTGTGCCAATGCACCTTTTATAGCGCTCAAAGCGACTTATGCGTCCTAAGCGGTCGCAGCCATTTTTTAACAATACGCCAAAGGCAATGGCAAACGGCAGAAAACCTAAAAAGCCACAGCTTGTCACAAGCGGCTGTCTTCCGATCAGTCCAAGTACAAGCAGTATAAATGCCGGCAGGCCGAAGCCTGCTGTGCCGATTCCACCAAAGGTACACATCAGTATGCCTGATACCTTTCCAGGCGCCTTTTTTGTAAACCTTAGCTCTAGCTTTTCTTTGTCGGTCTTTTCATAAACATTTCCCTTTTTATTTTCCTGACCATTTTTTCCCGTAAATGTGCCTACCGTCTCCTGCATGATATGATCGGCTGTCGATGAAATTTTCTCGCTTAATCCTGAAAAATCCATTGATTCCATAGCTGAGTTCACGGCATCTGTGACGGTATCACATATACTTTGTCCAAACTTTGAGAAGTCATTCTCGTCCATACTTATTTTCCCTTCATTTACGCAATGATATCAAAGAGCGGTTTGCATGCCGGATAGATCTGCTTAAACTGCTGATAACGCTCCTCGTATTTTGCTGCAAGTACCGGATCTGGCTCTACAGTATCGATTACCTTTACGATCTTTCCTGCTGCTTCCTCTACAGATGCGTACTCACCGCATGCAACTGCTGCAAGCATTGCACCGCCAAGGCCCGGGCCTTCCTCACTCTCGATTACATCTACACTGATATTTAAAATATTAGCGATCATCTTCTTCCACAGCGGGCTCTTTGCTCCGCCTCCGCAGATCTTTGTGCGCTTAATGTCGATTCCAAGTGATTTTGCTACTTCAAAGGAATCTCTAAGTGCAAATGCAACACCCTCTAAAACTGCCTGTGTCATATCGGCTCTTGTAGTGTCCATTGTCATGCCGATAAATGTTCCTCTTGCCTTTGGATTGTTGTGCGGTGAACGCTCACCCATCAGATATGGCAAAAAGTATACATGGTTTTCTCCAAGCTTTGTGATATCGGCCTGCTCTTTTGCAAATTCTTTTGTCTGAAGAATTTCTTCCATCCACCACTTGTTGCATGATGCTGCACTTAACATACAGCCCATCAGATGATATGTGCCGTCTGCGTGTGCAAATGCGTGAAGCGCATTGTTGCTGTCTACACGGAAGTTTTTGGAGGAGATAAAGATAGTTCCGCTTGTTCCAAGTGAAATGTTACATCTGCCCTCTCCTACTGTTCCTGTTCCAACTGCTGCTGCCGCATTGTCTCCTGCTCCTGCTGCAACTGTTACATTATCTGTAAGGCCAAGCTCCTTCGCCAGATCTTTCTTCACGCAGCCTACCTTCTCGTAGCTCTCGTAGATTCCAGCTAACATGTCCTCTGTAATTCCACAGATTTCGCACATTTCTTTTGACCAGCAGCGATTCTTTACATCAAATAAAAGCATACCTGATGCATCTGATACATCTGTGCAGAATACGCCTGTCAGGCGATATGCCAGGTAATCCTTTGGCAGCATAATCTTTTTGATGCGTGCAAAATTCTCTGGCTCATGCTTCTTTACCCACAGAATCTTCGGTGCTGTAAAGCCTGCGAATGCAATATTTGCTGTGTACTCAGAAAGCTTATCCTTTCCGATCACATTGTTTAAATAATCGGTTTCTTCTGTTGTACGTCCATCGTTCCAAAGAATCGCCGGACGGATAACATTGTCGTTTTCATCAAGAATAACAAGGCCGTGCATCTGTCCGCCAAAGCTGATTCCTGCAACCTTTGTTGTGTCGAAGCCGTTTACAAGCTCCTTGATTCCTGCGATCATCTGATCGTACCAATCATATGGATTTTGCTCAGACCATCCCGGATTTGGGAATGAGAGCGGATACTCCTTTGATACGATATTGCAGATTTTGCCGTTTCCTTCCATCAAAAGAAGCTTGATAGCTGATGTTCCAAGATCAATTCCAATATAATACATAATCGTTTCCTCCAAATACTTGTTCCCTTTTTATTTTAATCTTTGACAACAGTGCCTGCTGCCTTTTCACCGATATAAATCGTGTAGCTGCCTTGATGAACGCGCTTTACGCCATCATCATCACAAAGTCCAAATGCTTCCTCTGGCAGCGTAATGTGAACTGTCTTTGTCTCACCTTTTTTAAGGGCTGCCTTTGCGATTCCCTTTAACTGCGGATTTGGTGTTCCTTCGCGTTCTGCCTTTACATATACTAAGACGGTCTGAGTACCATCCATCTGTCCGATATTAGTTACATCTGCTGTGACTTCAACACCATCTGGTGTAACCTTTTGTGTGCTAAGCTTCACATTGTCAAGTGAAAACTCTGTATATGACAAACCATATCCAAACGGATAAAGCGGCTTGTTTTTCATGTAACGGTATGTGCGGCCTTCCATGCTGTAATCTGTAAATTCCGGCAGTTCTTCGCTTGTGCGGTAGAAAGTAACTGGAAGACGTCCCTCTGGGCATGCATCGCCAAAGAGTACCTGTGCAATTGCATTTCCGCCCTGTGCACCAGGATACCAGCACTGCATAATAGCATTTACATGCTCATCTGCCCATGTCAGATCCATTGCACTTCCTGTCAGAACAAGAAGGATTACTGGCTTGCCGCTCTCGTATGCCACTTCAAGCACTTCATTTTGAAGACCTGGGAAACGCAGATCAAGCTTATCGCCGCTTGAAAACTCATTTCCTGTATCGCCTTCCTCACCTTCAAGACTAGCATCAAGACCAAGGCAGACAACCACTACATCGCTTTCCTTGCAAACGCCCTTCACCTCTGCCAAACGGTCACGGCTCTGAGTCAGATTGCTGCTTCTGTCTTTGTACAGATGACAGCCTTCTGAATAGACAATGCGCATCTTTTCACCGTCTGCTCTTGGATGCTCCTTTGCGTAATCCTCAAGACCTTCCAAAACTGTCACATAGCGTGATGCAGTTCCCTCATAATTTCCTACTAATGCCATGCGATTGTCGGCATTCGGTCCAATAACACCGATTGTATGGATCTTTTCTTTATCAAGCGGAAGCATCTTATCATTTTTTAACAGTGTCAGACATCTTTTTGCTGCTGTGAGATTTAATTCCTGCATCTTCGGTGAATCAACAACGGAATAGGAAATCTTATTGTATGGATTATCGTCTGCCTTGTCAAATACGCCAAGCTTCATGCGTGTTGCAAAAAGATTGACAAGTGCCTCGTCAAGACGTTCTTCCTTTACAAGACCGTCACGAACAGCATCAAGAAGATAAACAAACAATGTGCCGCAGTTTAAATCACAGCCATTATTCATTGCCAGTGCAACAGATTCCTCTGCATCCTTTGTTACCTTATGACCTTCATAGAAATCTTTAATTGCCCAGCAGTCTGATGTAACGTGACCCTCAAAGCCCCACTCATCACGCAGAATATCTTTTAATAAAGTCTTGCTTCCACAGCATGGCTCTCCGTTTGTACGGTTATAAGCGCCCATGACAGCCTCGACTTTACCCTCTTGTACACATGCTTTGAAGGCTGGAAGATATGTCTCATAAAGATCTTTCTTAGACACTTCTGCATTAAAATAATGACGCATTCCCTCTGGTCCGCTGTGAACAGCAAAGTGCTTTGCACATGCTGCTGTCTTTAAATATTTCTCATCATGCCCCTGCATTCCCTCAATGTAACGCACACCAAGACGTGATGTCAAATACGGATCCTCACCGAATGTTTCATGGCCTCTGCCCCATCTTGGATCACGGAAAATATTTACGTTTGGTGCCCAGAAGGTCAGGCCCTTGTAAATATCATGATCTCCAAACTCCTGCTGCATGTTAAATTTTGCACGCGCCTCTGTAGATACGGCATCTCCAATCTGCTCCATGAAATCTTCATCAAACGTTGCTGCCAAACCAATTGCCTGTGGAAAAACTGTTGCTGTGCCGGCTCTTGCAACACCGTGCAGAGCCTCATTCCACCAGTTGTAGGAAGCAATTCCAAGACGTTCAATTGCTGGTGCGTTATAAAGTGTCTGATATACCTTCTCCTCAAGTGTCATTTGCCCAATCAGCTCTTTCGCGCGTTCGCGAAGCTGTTTAAGACGTTCCTCATTGTGTACTAAATCGTTCATCTTCATATACCCCTTTCATACTTAATAGTAATTTAATATGGGCGGATTTCATCCTCGCTGTCATCCCCGTCAGTGATTGAACGTATCACTGCGTAATAACCCATCTTGTCATTGACCTTTACATAGACACGATCACCCTCTTTATGACCATTAATCGCTTTTCCAAGCGGTGATTCAATGCTGATTTTTCCCTCAATAGAATCGCAGCGCACAGAAGTCACAAGTTTAAACTTCTGTACTTCTTCCATTTCTTCGATGTAAAGCTCAATTGTTTTATTTAAACCTACGACGCCTTCCTGAGATTCATCAGAAATAACGGTAGCGTTTTTTAACATTCTCTCTAAATAGCGGATGCGGCTCTCATTTTTGTTTTTATCCTTTTTTGCCGCATAATACTCAAAATTCTCACTGAGATCGCCCTGCGCTCTTGCCTCTGAAACAGCTTCAATCGCCTCTTTTCTTACAACGAGTGTGCGGTACTCTATCTCTTTTTTGATTTTATCAATATCTCCCTGCGTCAAACGTTCTCCCATGTGAATTTCATGTCCTTTCTATGCTAGATTCCATACAATGAAGCCCCGAGGTGAATGTGCTTTACGAGACGGGACGTTGTAGCGGGCCCGTTGTCAAAATACACTTACGTTGAAAACATGTAGTGGGGACCCGCGGAGTTGGGCCCGTCGACAAAGTCACTTCACCGAGTGGGCGTATTATTAAATTTCCTACCTGTGAATAATATTCAGTGCCTTTGCACCTGTCGCCTTGATAAAATCCTGCGGTGAAAGCTTTAGCTGAACTCCAAGCTTTCCGGCACTGACGCAGATATATGGGCAGTCAAGCGCACTCTCGTGGATAATGGTCGGATATTCCTTTTTCATGCCAAGGGCAGTACAGCAGCCGCGAATATAGCCTGTGACGGCGTTGATGTCCTTCACATGGATCATCTCAACTGACTTTTCATTCACTGCCTTTGCACACTCCTTTAGGTTTAGTTCTTCCTCGATTGGAAGAACAAATACACTATATCCCTTGCTCTTTCCCTGAAGAACGAGTGTCTTAAAGCAGTTCTCATGTGGAATCCCAAGTGTATCTGCTGTGTGTATTCCATCTATAAATTCATCACACTGGTATGACAGCACCTCATAAGAAATCTTGAGGCGGTCAAGTATGCGCATTGCATTCGTTTTTGGTATCTTTTCTTTTGCCATTGTTGTCTTCCTTTCTGCTTATATATTTCTGTCGTAGTCCCGTAGGCAAAATATTTAATCAGTTGCTGTTTTTTACAAATCTGCTTAGCATAACAGCGCCTGCTGCAAACATAAAGATCGCGATAAACTGTGATGTTGACAATACACCAACAGATCCTCTTGGATCGTTTCTTAAAAATTCAATAAGAAAACGGCCCACTGCATAAAGCATCAAATATACGGCTGTAACAATTCCTGATGTCTTTTTCTTCTTTTTGTAAAGCGTTCTCTGCAAAATAAAAAGAATTATTGCAAATATAAAGTCTCCTGCTGCTGAAAACAGCTGTGTTGGAATAAGCGATACACCTGCCGGTGCAAGACAATCTGCCGGAAATGTGACACCATACCATGCGGATGTCTCTTTTCCATAGCAGCAGCCTGCAAGAAAACAGCCGATGCGTCCGCACCCTTGTGCAAATGCTACACCTGGCACTGCACAGTCAATATAAGGTAAGAAGGAAAGCTTCTTTATTCTGGTGTAAATTAATGGGCTTAAAAAGCCTGCAATCAGGCCTCCATACACAACAAAGCCTTCTCCAAAATCAAGAAGAACAGAAGGGTCTGCAATAATTGACGGAAACTCTACAATATAGTAAAGCAGCTTTGCACCTATAATACCGCCCACTATTCCTACTAGTCCCATGGAAAAAAGTGCATCATCATCAAGACCGGAGCGCTTTGCAAGAAAACAGCCTATCGTAAATGCACAGATAATTCCTACTGCAATCATAAAGCCATATCCATAAACGTGAAACGACCCTATGGAAAATAAAATACTATGCATCCTGATCTTCCTCCTCATACTCTGTTCCTGCTTTTTTGCGGTATATCAGCCAGGCAGCTGCTACTAAAACGACAAATCCTACACCATGAACGGTATCATTTTTTGCCGCTGGAATTAACCTGATTATGACAAGCTGATATAATACTTCCCAGATGGCAAGTGCCGGTATGATAAACAGTATAAGCTTCGCTTCAAAACGATCTTTCATACACAATTCCTTTCACAATTCCTTTCTTTTTTGACTAGTCTCATAATAGCACAGCATCTTTCAACCGTCAAGGCAACATGAAAAAGGTTGTAAATTAAAGGCAGACAATGTGCTGTCTGCCCTTAATTTTTACTGTTCGTATTCGTCTGAATCAGATTTTTGTGGATCCTCTGGTGTATTTGATGCTATCTTTGCACCGACAATGCTTGATAATAATGCCTTTACATCGATTCCCATTCCCTGTGCCAGTCCTTCTGTTACCTGTGTAGTACTGTTTATGATATCCTGGAGCATCTTTGCACTGTTTCCTTCGCCGTACATTGTGATCTTATCTACCTTGGACAGCGGCTCTGCAACATTCTTTGCAATTTCTGGAAGTGCCTGCATGATCATCTCGATAATTGCGGCCTCTCCATATTTTTTCATTGCCTCTGCCTTCTTATCTATACCTTCGGCCTCTGCTGTTGCCTTTGCACGAATTGCTTCGGCCTCTGCAAGACCAGTTGCACGGATACCTTCTGCTTCCTGCTCTCTGGCAAATCGAACTGCCTCTGCCATGGCTTTCTTTGCCTCTGCATCCTGCTGCTGCTCGAACTTCTTTGCTTCTGCCTCTTTCTGGCGCTTGAACAGCTCTGCCTGTGCCTGCTGCTCTTCACGGTAACGATCTGCATCTGCCTTTGCTCGGATTTCTGCATCAAGGCGCTGTCTTGCAATCTCAACCTCTTGCTTCTTTAACTCGGCATCACGCTCTGCTCTTGCAATCTGCGCGTTCACAGTCTCTGTCTCAATACTCTTTTGCTGTGACTGTGCCTGAATCTTGTAAGCAGCATCTGCCTCAGCCTTTTTATTATCAGATATAATTTTAAGTTCTGCCCTGCGAATCTCCAGCTCATTGTTTTTCTGTGCAATCTGCGTATCGGAAAGAACTCTCGCCTCATTTGCCGCTTTATCTGCCTCAGCCTGCGCGATAGCTATATCTCTGTCGGCCTGTGCCTTAGCTATGGCTGCATTTTTCTTAATAAGTGATGTGTTGTCAGCACCAAGATCCTTGATCAAACCGTTTTCGTCTGTCACATTCTGGATGTTGCATGAAAGGATCTCAATTCCAAGCTTATCCATATCCTTTGACGCCTTCATCATAACCTGATCGGAGAATGAGTCTCTGTCAGTATTAATTACTTTTAATGACAAGGTACCGATGATCTCACGCATATTACCCTGAAGGGAATCCTGAAGATCAAGTGCAATATCGCCTGGCTTTTTATTTAAGAAGTTCTTTGCTGCCAGCTTAATTCCATCTGTTGTTGGATTGATTCTTACCTTTGCAACTGCATCCACATTTACGTTGATGAAATCATTTGTCGGAACAGACTGCTCTGTCTTGATATCAACTGTCATCTGTCCAAGATACAGCTTATCCATTCTCTCTAAAAATGGAATCTTAATGCCGGCACGTCCAATAAGTATCTTGCTTTCCTTTTTCAAACCGGAAATTATGTATGCCTGATCCGGCGGTGCCTTAACGTAGCCGCTCGCTAATATTGCAAGAATGGCTATAATTGCGATCACGACGATAATAATGGGAAGTGCTGCCGTGTCTAAAAATGATGATTGCTGTGCTGCTGCCAATGCTGTTTTCATACTGTTGTCCTCTCTTTCTAGAATCCTCTTTGCTGCTATGCCCAACTGATGTGTCTGATCTGGTGATTTTTGTCTTAGTTGAAGTAACTATATTTTGCACGCAACTTTGCTGTAAGTTCTTCGACTCTTCTGATTGCCTCGGCTACTTTTCTTCTTGTCTCATTGATCCTTGACTGGACCAGATAGTCGGCTACCACTCCGTCAAAAAAGAAATCTGCAAAGCTTAAAAAATCACCCGTCTGTAACTGTATTGTACCATCTGCTGCGACATCACGCAATTCTTTTTGGAACTGTTGAAGATAATATCTTGCCTGTGAAAGATACTCCTCTGCTTTTCCCATTTTGGAATGCTTAATTAAATCGGTAAAAAATCCGCCTCCCAATAAATCGACAATTCCCCAGTTTCTTGCACTGTCTAGCTGCTCACTCGCTGCATACAGGCTTTGCAGGGCATTTTCCCCTGCTGTGAGAGCTTCTTGAATCTCTCTTTCCATCATGAAATCACTCATGTCTCTCCTTTCCGTGTGCCACGGTTAGGATAATAAAAAAGAGACCTCTACCGCGGCACACACCGCAATAAAAGTCTCGCTTTCTCATTTGATACGGATGCTTATCGCATCGGCTGACGGTTTCAAACCCACCCCAAATATAGATATATGGGCGTTTCACTACTCCCCTTTATTTGCTTGACAAAATATTATCATACTTTTTATTTTCTGTCAAGAGATTGCTTCTTCTTAAAAAAATGTATATACTTAGGATATTATAGTTCACTGAGCTAGTTTACGAAAGCCCCTCGGTGCAATGGTTTCGTCGACGGACCAAACTCCGCAGGTTCCTTTTACATTTTCTATTATCAAACATTACTTTGAAAGACCTGCTCCAAGTGTCCGTCTCGTGAAATCCATTCACCTTAGGGCTATGCCACAATATTAGCTTACCCGTTAACTATATACTACGCTCAATCACGGCACTAGCCAATAGTTTGAGAGAAAGGTGAAATTTTATGAGTTTAGCGATGAGAAATGAAGTCCCTGTTGAACTGACATGGGATCTTTCCCTGATTTATCCGACTGAGGAAGCGATGTACAGGGATGTTGAAAAAATGAAGGCTCTATGTGCTTCTATGGAGGAACGCTTTAAGGGAAAGCTGACAACGCCTGAAGCTATTTGTGACTGCTTAAATGATCTTCAGGAGATGACTCGCCTGATGACACTGACTGGCAATTATACTGATCTGGCTGTTTCGGTTGATTATTATGACAGCCACAATCAAGAGAGAAATGACCGTGTGATGAATATAATTTCTGACATCAACAGCCGTTTGAGTTTTATCAACAGTGAAATTACCGAGCAGAGCGAAGAAACACTGAAGGCTTCTATTGCAATTGCCGGCGGCAGCCGCATCTATCTTGAAGACATACTTCGCCGTAAGCCGCATCAGCTGCATCCTGAGACAGAGCGCGCCTTGTCTGCACTTTCTCAGACCTTAAACACGCCTTATCAGATTTACAACATGACTAAGCTTGCAGACATGAAGTTTGATTCCTTCCATGCTAATAACAAGGATTATCCGCTTGGCTATTCCCTGTTTGAAGATGACTATGAATATGAATCTGACACACAAATCCGCCGCAGTGCTTTTGATGCATTCAGCAAGAAATTGGCTCAGTATGAGAACACAACTGCTGCCGCTTATAATTCACAGGTTCAGACTGAAAAGACAATTGCTACACTGCGCGGTTTTGAAAGCGTATTTGACAGTCTTTTGTTTGACCAGAAGGTAAGCCGTGAGCTTTATGACCGTCAGATCGATCTGATTACAACAAAGCTCTCTGTTCATATGCGCAAGTATGCACGTCTGTTAAAGAAAATTCACAAGCTGGATCGTATGACCTTTGCTGATTTAAAAATTTCCGTTGACCCTGAATATGATCCAAAGGTAACTATTGAGGGTTCTAAGGAATATATCGAAAAAGGTCTTTCCATCCTTGGACCAGAGTATGTAGATATGGTGCGTGAAGCCTATCGTGACCGCTGGGTTGATTTTGCAAAAAATCAAGGCAAGTCAACTGGTGGTTTCTGCGCAAGCCCCTACGGAACTAATTCCTTTATTTTGTTAAGCTGGAACGACCGCATGGCCGATGTATTTACACTGGCTCACGAGCTTGGTCATGCTGGACATTTCCGTGCCTGCAACAGCGCACAGTCCATCTTTGACACTGATGTATCTTCATACTTTGTTGAGGCCCCGTCCACTATGAACGAGCTTTTAATGGCGCATTATCTGCTGCAGTCAAATGATGACAAGCGTTTCCGCCGCTGGGTACTCTCCTGCCAGATCAGCAACACCTACTATCACAACTTTGTTACACATCTGATGGAGGCTGCTTATCAGCGCGAGGTATACCGTATTATCGACAACGGCGGCAGCGTTCAGGCTGATACATTAAGCAGCATCATGAAAAAAACTCTTCAGGATTTCTGGGGCGATGATGTAGAAATCTGTGATGGAGCCGAGCTTACATGGATGCGCCAGCCGCACTACTATATGGGTCTTTACTCCTACACATACAGTGCTGGACTGACTGTTGCCACACAGGTCTGCAAGCGAATTGAAAAGGAAGGTCAGACTGCTGTGGATGACTGGAAGAAAGTACTTGCAGCTGGAAGCACACTGACCCCTGTTGAGCTTGCCGCACTTGCAAAGGTAGATATCACAACAGATGCACCTCTTCTTGATACTATTGAGACAATTGGCGACATGATTGATGAAATCTGCCGTTTGACTGATGAGCTAGAGGAAGAAGACAAATAAGTCATGACCACCCGTTAAACGGGTGGTTTGTACTAGGGCTATAAGCCCATTGTT
>OLPV01000184.1_pt1 | contig 59433 bp, 79 predicted proteins | sample 1671961 | NCBI WGS metagenome assembly OLPV01 (sample SAMEA3136630, study PRJEB25190) | human gut metagenome | biome: human gut; feature: human-associated habitat; material: faeces | place: Austria | collected 2013 | reverse complement strand
CTTGTAAAGTAATGTTTTATAATAAATCTCCGACAGAATTTATCTTATAAACAGCCAAAAACTCCTGAAGGAGCTTTCCACGCTTTAGATATACACCAATTCTTTTAACACAATCTCTTCTGCAATATTACGAATACCTTTTACCAATCTGCCAGCTTTTATCCTAGTTTGGACAATAAAACACAAGTTTCTATATGATAAGTACTCGGGAAAAGATCCACACACCCAATCCGTTCTACCTGATATCCTCTTCCCTGCAGAAGCTCCAGATCTCTTGCCAGGCTGGTCGGCTTGCAGGCAATATAAACCATTCTTTCCACACCAAAATCAATGATCTTTTCCAGTGCTTTCGGATGCACACCGTCTCTTGGTGGATCCAATACGATCAGATCCGGTACTTCACCTAGATCATCGATTACTTTCAACACATCTCCAGCCCAGAAGGTACAGTTATCGAGTCCATTTAAAGCAGCATTTTCTTTTGCAGCCTCTACAGCCTCTTCAACGATCTCCACACCTACTACTTTTTTTGCCACTGGTGCAAGGATCTGTGCAATCGTTCCGGTTCCACTGTAGAGATCAAAGATTACCTTATCTTTCGTCTCACCGATATAAGATCTTGCTGCCTCATAAAGCACTTCCGCGCCAAGGGAATTAGTCTGGAAGAAAGAAAATGGTGTGATCTTGAACTTCAGTCCCAGAAGTTCCTCATAGAAATAATCCTGTCCATATAAAATTTTGGTTCCTTCATCTTTTACCACATCCGCAAGGCTGTTGTTGGTTGTATGAAGAATTCCGGCAAGCTTCCCATCATAAGAAAGACCGGTAAGCTTTTCCACCAGTCTGGCTTCATCTAACTGTGCCTCCGATGTTGTTACCAGATCAATCAGAATTTCTCCGGTGCGAACTGCCTTTCTCACAAGAAGATGACGGAAAAATCCAGTATGGCGCATTCTGTGATAATACGGAAGACCTGTATCTGTCGCAAACTCCAGAACAGCCTTTATAATTCGTCTGAAATCCTCATCCACAATCTTGCATTCTGTAACATTTACAATATCGTGAAAGCTGCCTTTTTTATGCATGCCAAGTGCAAGAGGTCCGTCCTTATATTCGTCTCCAAAAGAAAATTCCATTTTATTGCGATATGCCTCTCTGACCGGGCTTTCTTTAACACCCTCCCAGATATAATCACCATCAACCGCCGCATCCATCATTGCATGGATCTGCGCTTCCTTCATCTCCACCTGCTTTTCATACGGCAGATTCTGATAAGTGCATCCGCCACAAACTCCAAAATGCGGACATGCCGGCTGACATTCTTCCGGTGAATGCTCCAGAATTTCCAGAAGCCGTCCCTCTGCCTGACCTTTTCGTATCTTATTCACCGCGAAACGCACCTTTTGTTCCGGAACGGTATTCTTCACGATCACTTTTTTTTCTTCGTCCTCTACCACGGCAAATCCTTTATTCGGGAAATCTACCCTTTCTATATATCCTTCTAATATCTGTCCTTTTTTCATCTATCTATATACCCTCACATAGAAAAGGCAGGAATCTTTGACAATTCCTGCCTTCGCTGCTTTCTTAATATTACTGTACTTCATCTTCATCACTGAAGAAATCATTGTCGAAATCATCGTCAAAATCTTCTTCAAAGTCTTCCAGATAATCCGGAGTAAAGAAACAATATACTGCATATGCAATTGCTGCAACTGCTGCTACCGCACCGATAATTGCAAGAATCCAGAGAACAGTTGTCTTCTGATCATCATCTTTCTTATGCATCATATCGTTGAGTTTCGTTGTTGCAAGTAATTCTTCGATTCTGTTCATCTCCATACACGCCCTTTCTGCCGTCACTCTCTGCTTCGGCTCACTCATTGTTTATAGCTAGTATACCACAAATCCATGCATAATTTCCACCATATTGCACAGATTTTCCGAAAAAGAATGTGTTTCTTAGGCACATAGTGCAATTTTAGTCAATTTTCTGCAGTTTTGCAAACATGGCAAACATCTTCTTCGTGCCCGCCGTATCAAAGTCCACAGTCACTTCATAGTCTCGTCCGCCTTCTGTGATCTGTGTCACCAGACCTTCCCCAAACTTAATATGACGCACTCTGTCCCCCACATCATATCCCGGACCTTTTCCCTTGGTCACAGTAAACTGCTGTGCAGGCTTTGTCGCTGCGAACGCTTTTGTCGCAAATGCCTGCTTTGCCTGACGGTAAGCGGATACCTTTGGTTCCTCCTCTGTCTGCTCTTTTTTGAACAGGGCACCGGTAGAAAGCAGACTCAGCGGAATCTCTTTTAAGAATCTGGACATCTTATTATACTGTGTCTCACCATGTACCATCCGTCGTCTTGCACAGGTCAGCGTCAGATTCTCCTTTGCACGGGTAATTCCCACATAGCAGAGTCTTCTCTCTTCTTCCAGCTCTGCCGGATCATCTGCCGTGATCGTCATATAGCTTGGAAAAATCCCATCTTCCAGGCCGGCGAGATAGACATGTGGAAATTCCAGGCCTTTCGCACTATGTAAAGTCATCAGCACCACATAGTCCGTCTCCTCATCAAGACTGTCGATATCTGCAACCAATGCCACTTGCTCTAAAAAACCGGAAAGTGTCGATTTTTCATCTTCTGCTTCACAGGACTCCTCGTATGCAACAATTTTATTCCGGAGCTCTTCAATATTTTCCAGACGGCTTTCTGCTTCTTCATCAGAATCTGCCTGCAGTTCTTCTACGTATCCAGTTGCATCGATAATCTCATCCATCAATTCCGCTACACTCATGCGTTCGCCTTCGGCTTTAAAATGCTCAATCAGGGCTGCAAAGGATTCGATTTTGCCAAGCGCACGTCCGATTCCCGGAACCGATCCTGCAGCCAGGATTGCTTCATAGAAACTGATCTCCCGTTCCGTTGCATAATCCTGCACCCTTCCGATAGTTGTCAGTCCGATTCCCCTCTTCGGTACATTGATGATCCTCCGTACTGCCAGATCATCTTTTCCATTATCTACTGTTTTTAAATATGCCAGCAGATCCTTTATTTCGCGTCTTGCATAGAAGTTTACTCCACCAACGATCTTATATGGAACATTGGATACCACCATCTTTTCCTCGAATATACGTGACTGCGCATTGGTTCTGTATAAAATAGCGAAATCCTTATATTCTCTTTTTCCACTGTTCACCTTGTCTTTGATATCACTGACAATATAATCCGCCTCATCGTAAGCAGAATCAAACTGACGGAACTGAATCTTCTCACCCTCACCATTCTCGGTCCAGAGCGACTTCTCTTTTCGTCCTGTATTGTGACGGATCACTTCATTTGCGGCGTTCAGGATTGTGGATGTGGAACGGTAATTCTGTTCCAGCTTGATCACTTTCGCATTCGGATATTCTTTTTCAAAATTCAGGATATTCATGATATTCGCACCCCTGAATTTATAGATCGACTGGTCGTCATCACCAACTACACACAGATTCTGATACTTACCGGCAAGAAGGCTTACCAGCTTAAACTGTACCGTATTCGTATCCTGATACTCATCCACCATGATATAACGGAATCTTTCCTGATAATACTCCAGCACGTCCGGCTGTGTCTGAAGAAGCTGTACCGTCTTTAAAAGCAGATCGTCAAAATCGAGTGCATTGTTAGCTTTTAGCTGCTTTTCATACTCGGTATAAACCTGTGCAATCTTCTTTTTCGCCCAATCCCCTTCCGCACGAAGTGTCATCTCTTCCGGTGTGACAAGCTCATCTTTTGCAGAAGAAATCGCACTAAGAAGCGACCGTTCCTTAAACATTTTCGTATCAATCTGCAAATATTTACACACATCCTTGATCAGTGTCTTCTGATCATCTGCATCATAAATCGTAAAATTTGTATCATACCCAAGCCGGTCAATATATCTGCGCAGGATCCGCACACACATTGAATGGAAGGTGCTCACCCAGATACTCTCCGAACCGAATCCAACAATCTGATCCACTCTCTCACGCATCTCCCCGGCTGCCTTGTTCGTAAATGTGATCGCCAGGATATTCCATGGGTTCACACCTATCTGATCGATCAGCCAGGCAATCCTGTGTGTAAGGACACGTGTCTTACCGGATCCTGCTCCGGCAAGGATCAGAAGCGGGCCCTCTGTATGGAAAACAGCCTCCTGCTGTCTGTCATTTAATGTATCATAAATACTCATATTTTTGTTCCTCTTTCTTCTCCTCTCTCGAGGCTCTATTGCATCATTATATTATAAAAAAAGTAGGGTGTCAAAGAATCTCTCGTCCCTATTTTTCGTCGTAAAAATAGAAAAATCCAGCTCCTTTTTTCTTATCTGTAAAATTTTGCAAAATATCTGGACTTTAAAATTTTAATGTGCTAATATGTCATTGTATGAATGAGTGGGGCAGTTTATGTCACACTCTTATTGATTATTTGTCATGGAGGGATAATATAATGAGTAGAAAAATCAGAACAGAAGCGGTCGATTCTTTATTTGATGCCGTTCTCAGTCTGAAAAGCAGAGAAGAATGCTACACATTCTTTGAAGATGTCTGCACGATCAATGAGCTTTTATCGCTTTCACAGCGTTTTGAAGTAGCTAAGATGCTACGTGATCAGAAAACATACCTGGAGATTGCAGAAAAGACTGGTGCTTCCACAGCAACAATCAGCCGCGTAAACCGCTCTCTTAATTATGGTAATGATGGATACGATATGGTATTTGAGAGACTTCAGGCAGGGGCTGAAGAATCCGAATCTTAATTTTACAGACACCGGCAGGAGTTGGTAGTAACAGCTATTGCCAAACACATAATAGCAAAAAGGAACGAATTTCAAAATCTGAAATCCGTTCCTTTTTTTATTCTTCTTAAAAAAGCTAACGCTTTTATTTTTTCTTATCCGGCTTTGGAAGTTCGTCCACCATTTTTTCAATCAGTTGCTTTTTCACATACACATCAAAACTGAGATTACAGATAAAGGCAAACTTCTGAAGCTGTTCTCTTTCTTCATCATCCACACATACAAAAGAATGCTCAGCAGTCTCATACGCCTTACGAATACTATCCTGCAACTCTCCGATCCTGCTTTTTTCCATCTTACAGACTTCTTCATAGATACTTTCCATGTCAAATTCCGAATCCACAGCAAAATATTTGTCTGTCAGTGGCTTTAACAAAATCTCAATATCTTTGATTGAGAGCAGGTTCTTAAAATAATAGACAAAAATTAAAACCAGAAGGTGCTCTTTGGAATACTTTTTCTTGTTCGGAGGCGGAAGCAGATTGTTTTTCGCATAATTATTGATCATCGTTTTCGTCAGGATCTTATCATCCTCATAACGCTTCGTCGAACTGAGCTGTTCCTCCATAAAAGTTGTTACCTGATCCATATATAAATCTATATTCGGAATATCTACCGGATGAATATAATCAATTCTGCCGACACTTTCCAGGATACTGTTTAATAAATCTTCCGTATTTATCGTCATTCTTTTTCACCTCAATATAGATATTATATAGTATTAAAAACTAGATATCAAGTCTTTTCTCTATCTTTCATCCAGGCTTTTTTAACGTAAATGACGTATTAACAATTCACTTTTTTCTGTTTCCACATATTCCGTTTATACTGAATACATGATTTCAGAAGCTCTGCAGAAGTATTAACGATCAGTTCTTCCGGAAAATGACTCTCCTCGATCACCGGAAGCGCATAACTGTAATCTGCAAGATCTACATCCATATGTGCGTCGCTTCCCATCGTAACCGGAACTTCGTATTTCTTACAGTATTCCAGCATTTTTAAATCATTTTTCCTGGTATCCACGCGGAATCCGCCAGGTCTTAACGAACCGTTATTTACCTCCAGAACGGTTCCTGTCTCTTTTGCTTTTTTGGCCAGCTGTTCATAATCCACCGGATATCTTCCGTCATCCGGATGTCCAATAATGTGAATCAGCGGATTCTCCATTGCCGCAAGGTATGCCGCCGTGATTGCCTCTTCCGTCCGCTCGCCTTTATAACAAGGTCCATGAATACTTGCAATTGCAATATCCATCTGGCAAAGTGTGCTCTCCGGAAGGTCAACCTCTCCCTTTTCATTCATAATATTCAGTTCCACACCCATGAACAGTCTCACGCCGTACATTTCACGCGGTACGATATGCAGATTCTGGAAATAGAACTCATGACAGGTTCCCGGCATCTGCGGTGCATGTTCAGTCAGTGCAAATGCCTCCAGTCCTTTCTCTTTCGCCATCTGTGCCATCTCACGTATCGTATTGTATGCATGTCCGCTGACAATGGTATGTGCATGTGTATCTAAAACTATTTTCATCGGTCTTTCCTCCTGCCTGCTCTTTGTCTGTGTTCTCACAGCTCATCTTTTCTTATATTCTTATGATAAACTGATTCTTTCTTTTTTACAATCCGTTTTTCCCCACTGTTTTCATTTCTAAAATTTCTATAAAATGTGCGGTGTTTTTGTTGTCACATGGTACAATAGACTATAAGAATATTTAACGAAAGAGGTTTTTTTATGAATCTTTTAGCAGCACTTGCAAGTGTACGGATCTTTCCCAGAAAAGCTTCCCATCAGACACTGACTACCCGTTGGGGAAAAGCTCTTGATCCGCAGCACATACTGGAAGAATATCCACGTCCGCAAATGATCCGCGATCAATATATCAACCTGAATGGAGAATGGAATTACACAGTTCTTTCAGAAAAAAATACCATAACCAAAGAAGGAACTCTTCTCGTTCCTTTTTCTCCGGAAGCCCCTCTTTCCGGTGCCGGTTTCCAGTTAAAGCCGCGCGAAAAAATGCTCTGTGAGCGCCTGCTGTCGGTCAAGTGCCTTCCTTCCGACGGATCCCGGTGCATCTTGCATTTTGGTGCAGTCGATCAGTATGCGAAAGTTCTGGTAAATGGAAAAGTAGTTGTCTCACATATCGGCGGATATCTTCCATTTTCTGCTGATATCACAGATGTTCTGCAGGTGGGTTGCAACACTCTGACTGTACACATTGAAGACCGTTCCGACACTTCTTATCACAGTGTTGGAAAACAGAAATTAAAGCGTGGCGGAATGTTCTACACCGCCCAGAGTGGAATCTGGCAGACAGTATGGATGGAATGGGTTCCGGCTGTCTATGTCAAAAAACTGGAACTCACCCCTTTATATGAAAAAGAGACGGTACACGTATCCCTTCTTTTAAATCATCCGATTTCCGGATGCAGCGATGCCGAAGCGGTTGTCTGTCACGTCAGAGACATGGACGGTCGCCTGATTTCCAAAGGGATCTGCACCAATCAGTCTGACTCTCTTTGCTGTTACTCCTGCTACTGTGACGTCAACAATATGCATCCCTGGAATCCTGATGATCCTTATCTTTATACAATTGAGATACAGGCAGGCGAAGATAAAGTCACCGGCTATTTTGCAATGCGTACCTTTACCATCGAACCGGATAAAAAAGGACTTCCCCGCTTCTGCCTGAACCATGAACCACTTTTTCTGAATGGAGTCCTGGATCAGGGATACTGGCCGGACGGGCTTTACACTGCGCCATCTGATGAAGCGCTGATCTATGATATCCAGACCATGAAAAATCTCGGCTTCAACATGATCCGTAAACATGTAAAAGTCGAGACTGCAAGATGGTATTATCATTGCGACCGCCTTGGAATGATCGTCTGGCAGGACATGGTAAACGGTGGCACCTACAATGCTCCGTTCATGACCTGGCTGCCTGCACTCTTTCCAAAATTCAAGCTTCACACCAGTGACCGGATTCATCCTCTCTTCGGCAGGAAAAATGTACATGGCAGAGAAGAATTCATCCGTGAATGCAAAGAAACTGTCACTGCCCTAAAAGCATTCCCATGCATCAGCACCTGGGTAATCTTCAATGAAGGCTGGGGACAGTTTGATTCAAAAAAGCTCACTGCCTTATTCCGCGAACTGGATGACACCCGGCTCATCGATTCCGCCAGTGGCTGGTTTGACAGACGGCAGGGAGATTTCAAAAGTGAACATAACTACTTTGCAAAGCAGTTCGTAACTCCATCTGACCGCGCTTTCGTCATTTCCGAATACGGAGGCTACACCTGCCATGTCAAAGGACATACCTGCTCCGGCAAGACATACGGATATAAAATCTGCTCTTCACAGGAAGAATTCCAGGCAGCCTATCATAAACTTATGTCTGAAGAAATCGACCCCCTCAAAGAACAGGGATTGTGCGGAGCAGTATATACACAACTCTCCGACATCGAAGATGAAATAAACGGGCTGATGACTTACGACAGGGAGGTTTGTAAGTTGTAGGTGGTTGACAAAGTTACGCACCCATGGATTCGGATTCACCCCCGCTCGCGCTTAATCCGCAAACGTAGCGGATACTAAGTTCGATGATGTCTGACGACATCCTCTCACTAAGTACCGACGTTTCCGATGGGGTTCATTCCGAATGCATGGGTGCTTGCGTTTGTCGCTCCAGTACAAGTTGTGCAGAGGCGCTTCGCTGCCGCACTGGGAAAATACTATTTTAATTTCAGTGGGATAGGTTGCTCAGGAACGTAAACTTCATATCATTCACTTATACTTTTCCAGTACCGATATTAAATTTTATAATATCTACTAATTGGCATCCTACATAAATCCATTGCCACCACTTCCCGTCAGACAACATATCAGGCGACGCGCAGCGGATGCCGTCCCTCTGGTATCAGTTTTTTGTGCGCTTAGTATGGTGCCGTTTTTTCCCCCCGCCGATGCGGTTCTGGTGTCATAGCACAGCCCGGGGCAGAACAATAATTCTGCTGGCGGGCCCTCAAAAAACGCCGGCACTTAGTGAGGGGATAACGCTTGCGGTATCACCGAACTTAGTACCGCTGCGTTTTTTGCGGAGCGAAAGCGCGCCCGAAAGCAGAAATATCGTTCTGCCCCGGGCGTCCCTTTCCCATCACCTAACTCATCAGCAAAATCCCCGAAAACGGCGGCAGGTCCAGCGTCACATGCGTCCCTTTTTTTGCTTTTGCCGGCAATGTCTTTTTCTTTTTTGTATTTCCTCCATATTCGTCCCAGTCCGTATCCAGTATCACACTGAGTTTTCCTTCTTCTTCGGTATCCAGTTCGTAATCTTCCTGTTCTTCGTCTGAGAAGTTGAATATCGCGATAAAGTTCTTATTTTTTCCTTTTCTTTTGATCGCATAGATACAGCGTTCTTCCTGATGGCAGTCCAGCCATTTGAAATTCTCCGGATCATAATCATGCCAGAATGCATCATTTTCCTGACCGATACGGTTCAGTTCGATCATATAACGGTGAAATGCATCATGGAGCGGATATTTTAGGATATCCCAGTCCTGCTCGCGGCTTTCATCCCACTCGCGAAGCTGACCGAATTCATTTCCCATGAAATTCAGCTTCTTACCAGGATGCGCCATCATATACAGATACATAGCTCTTGCCTGCGGGAACTTATCCTCATATTCTCCGTTCATCTTCTGGAGAATCGTTGCCTTTCCATGTACCACTTCGTCATGACAGTATTCCAGCAAAAAACGCTCATTATAATAATACATCATCGAGAATGTCAGCTTATGATAATCTCTGCTTCTGTATTCTGGTGCACTCTGGAAATATTCCAGTGTATCGTGCATGAAGCCAAGATCCCACTTGTAATCAAAACCAACTCCTCCCTGGTCAACCGGTTTGGTAACACCTGGAAAATTGGTGGAATCTTCTGCGATCAGCATGGCTGTCGGATGAAGGGACTTTAGTCCCTGGTTCATCACCTTCAGAAAATCCAGTGTCGTTCCGTTAACACCTCTGGCCTCGTCACCCTGCCAGTAGATCAGACGGCTGACTGCATCCATACGGATTCCGTCAAAATGGAACTCACTCAGCCAGTAATTTGCTGCCGACTGTAAGAAACATCGTACTTCCCCTCTGGAATGCATGAAATTACAGCTTCCCCATTCGCTTTCACCTACTGCCGCATTTGGATATTCATACAGACAGGTTCCGTCAAATTCTTTCAAGCCATAATAATCGACTGCAAAATGTACCGGAACAAAATCCATGATCACACCAATTCCTGCCTGGTGACACTCATCCACAAATTTTTTCAGCTCATCCGGTGTTCCATAACGTGCGGTCGGCGCAAAAAATCCGGTATTCTGATATCCCCAGGATCCGTCAAAAGGATGCTCGGAAAGCGGCATCATCTCAATATGAGTATAATGATTCTTTTTTACATAAGGAATCAGAAGCTTTGCAAGCTCAATATAAGTATACCAGTCTGTATGCCCTTCTCCTTTTTTTCTCCAGGATCCTGCATGGATCTCGTAGATATTGACCGGACTGTCAAATCCGACTGTCCGGTTCTTCATCCATTTTTCATCCTTAAATTTATAACTATAAAGATCCGTTAAGATTGAGCAATCTCCTGGTCTTAATTCCATCTGGAAGCCATATGGATCACAGTGCTCTACCCTTCCGCCATTTGCTGTGTAAATGCAGTACTTATACAGCTGACCAGTCTTCGCCGGAATCGGCTCTGACACATATACACCGCTCTGTCCCTCCTGATACATCGGGATCTCTGTCCAGTTACTGAACTCTCCAAATACGCACACTCCTTTTGCCGATGGCGCAAACACACGGAAAATAAAATTTTCACCCTCTTTATGCGCTCCAAAATAACGATATACATCAAAAAGATGCCCTGTATAAAACTCCTTCCGCATCTCTTTTCCCCCTGTTTATTTATTTTTTTGAAAAGATATGTTTGATAAAAACATACATTACAATGGCAAATGCCATCAGATATCCAAACGCACCGATTGCCGGAATCCCCCACAACCTTGGCTGCATATTGGTTGTACAGATAATGCTGGAACTGATCAGAAGTGCCATCACCCACAGCCCCATTACAATATTCCGCACCAACCTCCTGAGCAACCCGGAAAGCTCATCCGAAGTATGAAGATCCAGATTGACTCTGGTCTGTCCTTTCATGTGACCCTGCAGGATGTCTGCTGCAAGGGAAGGAATATCCATTGCCTTGTGAAGAGAACGATACAGTCTTTTTGCATCATTCTTTATCTCTTTTTTCCACTGTTCCTTCGTCAGAAAGCTCTCCTTCATCCGTGCCGCCGCAATCTCAACCATGTTGATCTGCGGACTGATCTCGGCAAGCACACCTTCCATATTGGCGAGTCCTCTTGCAAGCATAGTAAGTCCATGAGGCATGGAAATTTTATTTTCCTTCATCACTTCCATCAGATCCTGCATAACTTCCGCAATATCGATATCACCCATATCAATCGTTCCATATTTTGCCATCAGATTATTGATATCTTCATACAGCTTGCTCTGATCCGGCTTTCCGCGGAACTCGCCAAGTGCCATCACCGCTTCCTGGATCAGACCGATGTCATTCTCTGCCACACCTTTGACTGCATTGCTGATCTGTTCCCGGTCACGCTCGGTAAGTCTTCCCATCATTCCCATATCGATCCAGACAATCTTTCCATCACGGATACGCACATTGCCCGGATGCGGATCAGCATGAAAAAAACCATCCTCCATAACCTGGCGAATGTAATTATCTACAAGTTTTGTTCCAATCTCATTCAGATCATAGCCATTTGCCAGCAGATTTTCTTTATCGTTGATTGCAAATCCATCAATATATTCCATCACTAGCACATGGTTGGTCGTATATTCGCGATAGAGCCGAGGCGTTGTAACAAAAGCCACATCCTGATTGCGCTGGGCAAATTCTTCCATACTGGCTGCCTCCAGAAGGAAATTCATCTCCTGCTGGGTGACAGTCCAGAGCTCGTCCAGAACCATGTTAATATCCACCATGTCCTTGATCGTACCTGGCGGGACCAGCTTTGCCGCTTTGTGGAGCAGACTGATATCTCTGGACATTACCTTATAGATCCCCTGCCTCTGAACTTTGACGACAACATCTTCCCCAGTCTTCAGAACCGCCCGGTGGACCTGTGCGATCGATGCCGATCCCAGTGGATGCACATCAATGCTCTGGAACACTTCGTTCCACTCATAACCGTAGGACTTGCGGATCACTTCTGCTACCTGTTCAAATGGCATCGGTGTCACCTCGGAATGAAGCCGCATCAGTTCTTCACAATAGCTTTTCGGAAGAATGTCGGAATGCAGTGACATGATCTGACCAAGCTTAATATAAGTCGGCCCCAGATCCTCCAGGATCAGCCGGAGCTTTTCCGGGGTAAGTCCACCGGTAATCCCATGTTTTCTGAGGACTGCTGTCATCTCCCGCAGTCTGGAACCATATTTATTTGACTCTTTTGGCTGGTTTTTGTTACTCATTCATGTCCTCGTTGCCAGATTCGATTGCTTCAACTTCTTTTGCTGCTTCCTTTGCCGTCTCTGTTTCAACAGTTTCAGCCATCTCTCCTGCCTGTTCTACAGCTTCTTCTACTTCTTTTGTTTCTTCTTCAGAAACTGCTGCTTCACGCTCATAAATTCTTTCTTTGAGCTGTTCAATCTGCTCCGGTGTCATCTTATCAAGCAGCTCGTCCAGTTCTTCCGGTGAAGATGTCTTAACAGAAACATTGACATTTTCTTTTACAGTCTTCTTGATATTGTGGCGAAGTTCCTGATTCAGAACTTTTCCCTGTTCTACAGCTGCTTCTCCACGTTCTGCCATCTTATCCAGAACTTCTTTTGACTTTTCTGCAGTTACTGCTGCTGTACCAATCCCTGCAAGTAATACTTTCTTAACTCCATCTCCTAAACTTCCCATAACGTCTATCTCCTTTCACAATTTCAATCTGCTTTAAAACCCAAGGAATGTAAGCCCCTTTGGCAGAAAAATAATAATCCCGGCGATCGCTGCCATAATTGCTGCGATCAGAACCGCACCTGCTGCTGTATCTTTTGCAATCTTTGCAAGTGGCTTCCGCTCTTCCGTCACCAGATCAACCACCGCTTCTACTGCGGTATTGACCAGCTCCAGCGCCATGATAAGCCCAAAAAGTGTCAGGCAGATGCACCATTCCAGCGATGAGATCTTCAATATCACTCCGGCAATCACTACCAGAATCGCTGCCGCACAGTGAATCTTCATATTCCGCTCTTTTTTGATACAGGTACCAATCCCTTCAAATGCGTATCCAAAACTTTTATAGAGCGGATCTTTCTTCTGACTGTCCATATTTCATCACCTGCTTCTTATTATTGTCTTTATTTTACCAAATCAGCTCTATAATAACCAGTCTTTTCCGTATTTTCTTTCTATACAATCTGTAAAAATTGTAAATTTGTATTTGTATGATGTAAGAATCAAAATTCACTTTTGACATTCATATCATTTAATGTTGTGGCAAAAGGTATTTTGACCCCTTTGATACCAGATTGCTACGTGCTTTGCACTCTCGCAATCCTCATCATTTGTATCGAAAAAAGCGGAAATACCATTTCTGATATTTCCGCTTCTCTGTCTATTTATTTTATCTCTAATTCATCCATCGTTGTTTCCGCATTCATTGCAAAAAGTACACCTCCGAGGAATCCCGGGAAAACAATCGCATATCCTGCAAATATGATCAGCCAGGATATTCCTTTTAACGCCACCAGACTGACAACTCCCCAAAGTGCTACACCTATAACCCCACACAATAATGCATTTGTCAGCAGAAACCATCCTGTCATACTCTTTTTTCCATATTTTTTATTCTTCCAGAAATCCCACAGCTTTCTCATTTTACATCTTCCTTTCCAAATTCCTTACCTTTAACAGAATCTTAACAAAGGTATGTAAAATCCAAAGGATCTGCCATGTAAAATCTATGTAAGAATTTTAAATCACCTGATGCTTCAGCCACTTTCTGCTGTGGAATCTCCACGAAAAAATAATCCCACGGAGTGTCCAGTCTGAAAACATTCCGATCCACACGCCCATCGCTCCGACACCAACTACCCGGATCATAAATACGCTGAGGCAAAAACGGCACAGCCACATCGTCGTGCAAGATGTGAGCATTGAAAATTTCACATCCCCGGCTGCGCGCATACCATAGCCCGGGATAAATGCCATAATCCATACCAATGGCTTTACAATCGTGATCCACATCGTCATATGGATACACATATCCGCACTTTCTTTTTCCATACCCCCAAGGATCGTGATCGGTTTTGTCAGTACAAATACACTCAGACAGCTGATGATCAGAATCAATTCCGCAATCATACAAAGCTTTTTGATATAGTAAACCGCTTCATCTTTTCTGCCAGCCCCAATACACTGTCCAACAATCGTCATCAACCCAACGCCAACTCCGATTGCTGCAATTCCATTCAGATTTTCCAGAATACTCGTCATTGCCTGTGCCGCGATTGCCACTGTGCCGAGCGTTGATACGGAGGACTGAATCGCAAGCTTTCCAAGCTGGAACATACTGTTCTCTACCCCTGACGGGATACCGATACTTAGAATTCTCCGGATCATCCGGAAGTCTGGACGGATTTTCAGATAATCACGCACCACGATCGGCTGCCTGTCCTGACGCAGCTGGGCCAGAACTACAACTGCACAGAAAACACGTGAAATCAGAGTTGCAAGTGCTGCCCCTGCAACACCCATATGAAATCCCCAGATCAGCATTGCATTTCCTGCAATGTTCATCACATTGGATATCATGGAAATGAGCATCGGACCTTTCGTATTATCCTGTGCCCTGAAAATCGATGCTGCCGAATCATAAGCTGCGATAAACGGAAAGGACAGTGCCGTGTAGAAGAAATAAATTTCCGACGCACGCATGACCTCCGCCTCCACTGATCCAAAGATCAGACGCAGCATCGGCTTTTGGAAAACAAGACAGATCAGGCTGATCACAACCGAAATTGCCGTAATAATAAACAGCACCTGCCTTGCGGATTCATTTGCCCGCTTCACATTCTTCTGTCCGATATACTGTGCACAGACGATCGCACCTCCTGCCGCCAGCGCAGAAAACGCCTGGATCACCAGCACATTGATCGAATCCACCAGCGATACTGCTGAAATCGCCGCAGATCCCACATTGCTTACCATCATTGTGTCCGCTGTTCCCATGATGGAGTTCAGAAGCTGTTCCAGAACGACCGGTATCAGAAGATCTGCAATCATTTTATTTGTGAACATATGCTTTTGTTCCATTTTCTTTTAACTCCCTTTTTCCTCTGCTTCTCTCTTACTTCATTCCTGATTTCAAATAATTTCAAAAAAATCCCTTTGCTATTATGGTCTTCTTAAACTCAGAATGCAAGTATTTTTTGCCCTGATGCGTTTCACAGACGGCTTTCTTTCTATCTCACATAGTTTTCAAACCCAAATGAGGCAGAAACCGTTTTTTTCATACATACTTTCTACCTATCAGCACATACTTATCTTATCCTGCCGGCAGTTTTTAAGATTTTCACTTTTTTCTGCCTGTGCCATATCAGATAAGGAGGTCCCCATGAAAAAAGAAAAACATTCTGATATTTCATCCCGCAAAAAATCCAATCAGAAGATCATAGATTCCTACGATTATCTGTCTAATGCAGCATCTGCGCAGGACTGCACCGGTCTGATCCCTGTCGGTCCCACAAACAGAGCAGAGCTGGAATCCTACGAAGAAGTCTATCATTATCAGCCGCCGAAAATTGATCCGGAGAAATATGAGTGACTTCTATCAACCAAATAAGGAACGGTTTCGCTCTTTTTGTCCGAAACCGTTCCTTATATTTACGCTGGTAACTACTACTATAACATGAAAAAGCATAGAACATCCTTTGTCTCATTTTCTACAAAAATCATCCCGGTAAATTTCTGGTATCCTGCCTTTTTCGCCATCTCCAAAGAAACCCGCAGGCGCTCGATTTCCCGGCTGCGCAGCTTTTCAAAATGTTCGATCGTATCTTTTCCTTCATAGCAATAGCCCTTTGTTCCAACCAGGGCATATTCGCCATAAGAATAAAAATTACTCTGGAGAAATTCCAGACGTTCGGAAAACATTTCCTTCATTTACACCAAGATAAACGGTAATCTTCATCTTCTATTCCTCATCAAAATCTACTTCAAATACGCCTTCCGGTGTCTTCATGGTCAGGATTCCAAGATTAAAATCATCATTCTGAATCGTGATATGATATTCAAACACGACATCATCATCAAATTTGGAAAGTAAAATATATTCTCCATTTTCCTTTCCTTCAATCTGATCACAGATATCATCGTATACATCCTCTCCGGAAATCAGTCTCGGATATCCGGATGATTTGATTTTCTTTTCAATTGCTTCATATAATTCGTTCATGCTTTCTCTCTCTTTCTTTTTTTCATTTTATGTTGTTCTTTTTACGAGAATCTGATCTTACATCTCCTCCCGAAATCGCACATTTTAATTTATGCTGATTTCAGCATAACATACCCGCTCTATATTTTCTACTTTGACCAGGTCAGTTCTTCCTTCCCGGTATAATCAAATTTACCATCGTTTTTCTCTTCCAGCGCCTTGATCATATGATAGGTGTATTCATTATACGGCATCGGGATTCCAAGCTCTTTTCCCATCCGAACAAGCGCGCCGGAGAACATATCGATTTCCGTGTGGCATCCGGCATCCAGATCCTGCAAGGTGGAATATCTGGCTGACGGTGGGACCGCACTTCCTCGTCCAGACGAGCTTTCGGTCTTACTCATATCGATTCCTTTTGCCTGTGCGACTGCTTCCAGCTCTCTTTTTAATCCGTCACTGATTGCTTTCATGTGCACGCTGTCACGGTAACATCCAACGCCTGCTCCCAGAATCGCCTGCGGCAGATTGCTGCACACATTCAAGCAAAACTTGCACCAGATCTCTTCCTGAATATACTCTGTGGAGCGGAAATGAATCCCGGTATCTGCAAATAACTCTTCCACTGCTTTCACCCGCTCGCTGTCGAACGGCGCGGACGGTTCTCCGAAAATGATTCCAAGTGTGGTCGGTGGATCAAAATGATAACCGTCTTCCTCTTTATGTGAAGCCACTTTGATCAGTGCCGGTAACACATGCTCCATTCCCACTGTTCTGCCAATGATCTCTTCGCTGTCAACACCGTTCATCAGACTCATGATCACCGTATGCTCGCCTGTTACTTTTTGTATACTCTCCAAAGCACCTTCCAGTGAACCGTATTTCAAAGCAATCACCATCAGATCCACATCATGTGCCTCATCCGGAGTCCACACCTCCGGATGGTAAGTCTTGCCATTGATCGCACATCCGTTCTTTTTCAGACGTTCTGCTCTTTCTCCTTCAGCGATCACTCCAAGCCGGATATCTGATTTTTCAGAAAGACCCCAGATCACATAAGAGCCTACTGCTCCCGCACCTAAAACTGCAACTGATTTTATCTTCATCTTCTCTCACCTCGTAAATTTTCTATTTTTCAACCTTTCGGAGTACCCTTGCCGGATTGCCGACGATTCCCGTCTTTTTCAATAAAATTCCAAGAACCATGACAAACGCCAGAGATGCTGCACGTAAAAGTACCACTGCCATTTTGTTGTCCTCCTGATGTATGTTATTTTCTCTTTATCCCCGCATCGGTGTCCTAACTTCAATCAGATTGCCGTCCAGATCATAAAAACGGATCACTTTCTGTCCCCAGCTGTACGTCATCAGCCTAGTGACATATTTGGTTTCCGGATACAGTTTTTCTAATTTTTCAGTAAATGCTTCAATATTCCGCTCTTCAAAATAAAGTTCACAGGAATTATTCTCCGGGACGACTTCTTTTCCTGTAACATCCTTCCAGACTTTTTCGTCCTGTAAAACAAGTCCTTCTGTCAGAATAACGTTTCCATCATTGTCCAGAATGATATCCAGACCAAACAGATCATGATAGAATTTCTTTGATTTTTCAATGTCTTTTACGACAATCAGGATATTCCTTAATCTCATCTTCTCCTCCACAACCTGTTTTTTTTACTCTATCAGTTTTTTTCTGATCTTCCTAGTAAAAAATAGGCTTTTCCTATTTAACTCCCCTTCCCAGTGGCACACCGCCATGAAGGATATCTTCCATCCTATGCACACGACGTTATCCGGATTGCACTGGATTTATTCGACACCTCCAGTGCAAATGGGTTCGCTTTCCTGGAATAGCTACCGCAAATACTTCTGTGTCTTTTCCATTACGTTTTTCAGGATATCAATGTTTTGTAAAATATTTTCTTTTTCCAATGAATGATTGGCATCCTCATACACATAAATCGGAACTGCCTGCTCCTTTGAACATGCAATTACTTTTTTTACATCGCTCCACGGATCCGCAGTTCCAATAAATGCAATTGCATCATCATGTTCAAACATAAAAGTCTGTTCAAGCGGGGTATACAAAATCTGGCAGCATTTTATCTTATATTTCTCAGCATAAGCGGATGCAATAATGGTTCCTACGCTTTTGGAAATAAATAAAACTTCACTGTACTCGTCAAATGCGATTTCTTCAAGCTTCTTTTCTGCCTGCGCATACAAGCACTCAAATGCCTCTTGCATTTTCTTTTTATCGCCGCGTATATTTTTGCCATTATAGGAATACTCCTGCATGACTGTCTTTTCATATCCATATTCCTGAACCAGTTTTCTTGCATAGTACAAAAGTGGCTTATCACAATGATAACCAATTCCTGGGAAAAATACTGCTATTTTCATGGCATCCTCCTGATTTATCTTTTATTTCCATATTTATCAAAATTTTTCCTGAGTGCAATCTCCGTCGGTATGATCGAACCCACCAGTGGAATCATCTGAAATACACACAGAATTCCCCCGACATTTCCTATGGCATCATTAGACTTTCCCATAACCAGAAGTAACACAATTAAAGATACCACCAAAAGAATAAGTCCACAGATATACCAGATCTTTCCGCAATAATGATGTGCAAATACCCAGGTGTCCTGATTCTTCATTGACATTGATGTTCTGTAACCAAACACATAATTGATCTGATCCGGTGCTTTTTTCAAAAACATTTTTCCGAAGCCGATCATTGTAAACGGAATCAGTAAATCCATTATAAGCATAAAAATCCAGAATCCCATAACCGCACCTCCATTATTTTATCTTTTTCAGTTTTTCTCAGATACACACACCCCAAATGTCTTATGTTTCAGTTTACTCTCTTGGGACAAATTAATCAACAAACCGTTTTCGGTTCTTGTGCATTTTGTGGTAAAAAAGAAACTGGAAATTTGTGCAAATGCTGGTGAATTCGGTTCTCTATGCAAATCAATTTTTAAGGCAGGACTCGCTCATTTCGGACTTGCTCTGACTCCTAATATTTCACTGGTGATCATCAACCTGATATTGCAGGGCGTAGGTGATGGAAGTCAGCCACTTATGAGCAAATATTATGGTGAAAAAAGGACAAATGACTTAGCCGAAGCGAAACATATGGCTTATACTTTTGCTATTATTTATCTGCCATATTACTCGGATAAATTATATGATAAAATAAGGGACTTTTAGTTGCAAGTTGTTCTGGAGTTTCAAAATCTTCAGCGGAGAGCGATTGGCTATCAGATAAAAACACCAATTTCACATTTTTTGCATATCTTAAATGAGAATGTTATACCACCCAGGAGGACTTATGAAAAAAAATTTTATATCCTTACTTTTTGTTTCTGCTATAACTGTCGGTCTTTTATCAGCCTGCAGCTCTGCACCTGCCGATGATAATGCTACGAATCCTAAAGCTGAAACCGTCACTTCCCAAGCCAATCATGACACCAATTCTTCTCCTGTCTCTGTGACACTGAACGAAGTCGCCCATTCTATCTTCTATGCCCCGCAATACGTTGCGATTGAAAATGGGTATTTTGCGGATGAAGGAATTAATTTGACTCTTGTTACTGGTTTTGGGGTAGTTTAGTTAGTACAAGACAATATTTATTATTTTACCCGTAATCTCTGTCCTGCGTAAATTAAATTCGGATCGAATAGCTTCTCAACTATCCGTTTATCTAAACTGAATAGCTTCAATTCTTAATGCCTGGCCAACTGTACCAAGTGTAGAAACACCATCAGCTTTTGTCCAATCCGTCCAGCCTGAATTCTGAACATGGACACGATATTGGAAATCGCCATTAAAGCACAGACATTCAATTCGCTTGTTCTGTCCTACAGTTCCGATTACAGTATCTTTTGTAACTACGCCGTAGTCTTTCCAACCGATTCCCTCGATATGAGCTTTCACGCCAATCCGTTTATCACCCGGATTGATTTTTAATGCTTCCAGACGGAGATTGTGACCGGTAATACCAATTACAGTTTCTGCCGCGCGATCTCCAAGCCATCCTCTATTCTGGACATGCGGATTAACCGTGAACATAGCTTTCTTGATTTCAATCGCCTCGATCTGAAGACCTTTTCCTTGCGTGCCAGCCCATTCACCATTGCTCATCCAGTCTGACCAGCCGATATTCTTCTGCTGGACTTTGTACAGATAGCAGGTGTCCTTACCGGTAATCTTGATAGATTCAATACGCTTGTTCCGACCTGTTGTTCCAAGGATTGTATCTTTTGTAATATTCTTGTACTCTTTATTTCCAATGTCTTTGATATGTACTGTTACATCTGTTTCTCCTACTGGATTAAGTCTAAAAGCTTCAATTCGGCGATTCTGACCAGTAGATCCAGCCATCTTTCCGTCAGACTGCCAGTTGCACCAGCCAATATCTCTTGCATGGACCTGATATGATACGGATCCGAATGCATCTTTCTTATCCTGGAACGTACCACCGGACTTAATAGCTCCATCGATCTGATCAGTTGACGCTACCAGAGCAATATCAGAGATGCCAAATGCACTAAGGATTCCTCTTGCCAATTCATCTGTCCGATTGTTAAATTTGCTCAAATCGCCGGAGTTTGTAATAAAACCGTTTTCCAGAAGGCGATAGCTATAACCTTTATAGGCTGCTCTATTTACATTGGCAAGATCATTTCTTCCCACAATTTTATTTGCACGTCCCGGAAAGAAATTACCAATAAAATTTGAAAGAGCGGTATCATACTGATCTGGATTATATCCCTCTTTAATGATTACATGTCCGCCTTTCGCCGAAGTTCCTGCGCTGTCCATATGTAACTCCAAAATCTGCCAATCTTTCGGAATATTTAAGCTCATAATACCATTGTCTGCGTACCAGTTTCGGTTTGTATCCGCAACCGTAACATTGCTACCACCTAAAGCTAATAAACGAGAAGCTAAATATCTAACTCTTTCGGCTTCTGTATATCCATATCCTACTGCTCCGCAATCACCGGCGCCATGACCAGCGATAATAAATAAATGTGCCATAATGTTTCTCCTTTCAAAAAGAGGGCAACTATTCGCCCTCTGAATCATTATCTACTTTCACCTGATCTTCCACCTGCGATCGAATGTGTTTCACAAGCGGCTGCATAAATGCCGGGATGTTCACTCCCATGTCCTGAATATTTTCTAAAATACTGATAATCTCATTGCAGATCAGCCATATTGCCACGACACATGCCACCAGAAATGTGACTGGTGACTTCCAACCAATTGAAGTTGATGCATATAGAAGCATTTCGTCAATTATTGCTCCTACAACAACCAATAGCCACATGGATACCTTTTTGAAGATTCCTCTGATGCTTTTATAGGAATTGATATCCTCTGCTCTGTATTTGCTCGCCATAAGTCCGGTCGCATAATCGATCAGATTACATGCCACCAGCAGGATCACCGGCACTGCAAGCACTCCAAGAAGCGCTGACAGGAAAGCAAATACTGCCGTAAAAATTGCCTTGATATAGTTTGCCTGTTCCACTTTCATGTACCTCATTCTTCCATTATTCTTCCGTTACCAGATTTTCTACTCCTGAATCGATCAGGATTTCTTTTACTTTGTCCTTTAAAAGTCTCGGTACCTGTGAATAAGTTTTCTTTCCTAACATGATCTGCTGCGCCCATAACATTGCCATCATTTCTTTTCCTCCTGAAATTTGTAATAATATGAATAAAAATAAAATGGTTAATACAATTATCGTTTTACTGATATACCATTTCAGACATTTCCAAAATGCATCCTTCGAGCATTTCATTTTTCTCCTCCGCTTTTTTAAGTCGTGTCTCCAGAGCTGCTATCCGGCTGTCCGGATCTTCTCCTTTCCGGTACATCAGCACACCAAGGATGCCGGCTGTGTACTTCACGATTGCATCGAGCTTTGTGTAGTTTTCATACACAACGGTATCTGCATCCCGTTCGCTCACAGATATTCTCTTAGTTGTTATCGGATCAGAGAATAAAGTCTTCAGCTGATCCTCGGATGCTGAAATGGTCTTGATCAGAAGTGCGCCATCCGTCTGTTCAGTGACCTGCTGGAGCACAAGCACGTATATACATAAAAAATGGTACAGTATATGTCACCGGTACAGACAGTGCCTCATTCGTAATGATTGCAACAACGGCTTATTTTAGCTAACTGGTATAAAAATAGCTCTTGTCGCAAAAAAAGTCCATGTGCCTCCATTTTTGTACGAAGTAATATGAAGCTTATCGCCTTTAGTGCATTTGCCTGCAAATGTAGAGGTAAGTCTGTAATAGTTTCCATTTTGTCCAATAAGAACGTCATTTAAGTTACAAGAGATTTCCTGTTTATAGCTTTCGCCGCTGATATTGGAGGAAACTATAACGATAAAGGCATATGTAATGCCAGCTTTCAAAAAGCTATTGGTATCCCAATTTACTGTTCCTTGCGCAGCTGCATCAATGAATATTGGTTTTCCGTTCTCTAAAACTGTGTTAGTTTTGGCTAAATTGCTACTTAATTCAGCAATGGATCCCTGCACACTAAACAACTTCTTAACTTCCGTGATATTAAGTCCATTGAGAATGACCTGGTAAAGTGGCATGTCTGCTACAAGATCTCCTGACTGTATATCTCCTGTTGTATAACCTGGTACAGTCGGACTGTTTTCGCTTGGTGTTCCCTGGATTACTTTCAAGGTAAGTGATTCTTCATTTGTACTTGGATCTCTACTGTATCTGGCAACGATAAGGTCTACCCTTTTCATTCCCTGTGATCCATTTGTAATGGTGAGAGAATCGTATGTGTTCTTTTTAATCGATGCAGCACACCCTTGATGCATGATCACACCATCTCTTACTTTAATCTCATTGTTTGACGATACTTCCGCAGTCAACTGTGATCCTGTTTGCAGCACATAAGATTCATTTCCAAAAATTCCAATATTGATATCTCTGTCCTGTTCTGCAGTAACATGTGGACTTCCGGTATATCCTGTAATTATATCCATTAAGACTCTCCTTCCAATTTATACTCTACTTTTTCTTTGCCAGCTGAAATCGTCCATATCTTCCTTCCGATCGGCTTCTTCATGCTGGCACCGGTTAGATAATCTCGTCCACCAACGATGTCTCCAATATCCATACTTCCTTCTATTTTCTCCATCGTCATGTCATATTCTGTCTTATTCTTGGAATTTGTAAGTTTCGCAATTCCATTTTTGAGTAGGTCATCGTATTCTGATCCGGAGCTATCGTAAGTTTCTTCGATTTCATCAATTCCTCGATAGTACTGCGTTTGTCCTACGTTTCCCTTTTCGTCGACATACAAATGGATAACTAGGCGGTCTTTTAACTCTCCTTTTCCAAGGCATACTAAGTGATTCACGCCTCTTTTGTTGTCATCCATCGTAAAATTCATGTTCTGATCGTTTGAAAATTCGTATTCCGATGAATAATCTACGATAGGAACAGCTCTTACTTGAACATAGCCCATTTCGTATTTATCACCTTGAATATACTTGATTTCCAAGCGGTAACCTACGGATTGCAGCATCTTCCTTAAACCTTCATGTAGCGTACAATATCGGTCAAACTGATAGTTCGTCAACTGAATGCCTGTATCTTCAACAACTCCGTAGAAAAAGCCTGGAAATGCTTCTTCTACTTTTCCTTTGATGATTTCATTTATTTCTCCGGATGCTATCGCATAATCCTGTCCTTCTTCCGGCTTGATTATTTTTTTCGTCATCATTCCGCGCCAAGTATATCCCTTTACGGTGATACTATTCGCTTTTGTGCTTGTAGTTACCTCTCGAACTATTCCGCCATACTCTGTGTCCGGAACATACACCTGACTTCCGAACTCAACCGTACCATTCCAACCGGATCTCTTAAATTCGATCTCAAAATCATTGATTGAGCTTTTCTCATCTTCTCCGATTTCCATGTCTACATTTGCATTTAAGATATATCCGAGCTCTTTGCCTATCGGATCCGTATAGACCAGTTCCATTCCGGCACGCTCCTTTCTTTGTATACCTTAATATCAAAGCCGAATTCACCACTCCAGTTAATAGTCAGTACGCCAGACGGAATCAGTGCAAATACGCTTTTGTCTTTCGCTCTTTTTGCGAAAATATTTTGCACAGTTCCATTTCTCAGATGCTTTGTGATCGTCTTCTCTCTGCTGGCGATTAATATATATTCACCTGCTTCTAACGTCTCATAAATCTGATAAGGATAACCGTTTATCAGTATTCTTGGATCAGCGCATGGACCATATATTGCCATTTCAAAGTTATTATCTCGGAAATGATCGATAATCCAGTTCTGCGTTCCGGCACTCTTTCTTGAATAATCATAATTATACGTTATCGGATAGTCTAAAAATGTATATGGCTTTCCTTTATTTGCAGAATCCGGATAAAAGCTTTCCTGTTGCTCCATCGACCAGAATGGATACGGGCAGTATATTTCTATCTTGCAATCTGTACGACTATTATTTTCACTCGATACTTCATTGCTTGATTTTTTTACATATCCATCAATGTAGTATTCGCCATAGTAAATTCTTCCTGGAGTCAGATTGACCACATCGTATTCAAAAGCATTCGTAAGCTTATTAAGGATCTGCTTTCTTTCTTTTTCTTTGCCTCTCACGGTAAGAGTAATATCATACGTCACCGGTTCTTTTTCAAAAGCATTCACCGTTACACCCATTTCTCTTTCTGTTGTATTGGGTTTCCACTCATAAGCATGGAAATATCCGGAGGTTGCTCTCATTTTGTCTCCGATCAGATTGTATTCTTCTCCATTGGAACATATATATTTAACCTCGATCATTCAAACACAACCCCCATTTCTCTCAAAGCTCTTGCTACTTCTCTGTCATTTAAATTTATAACTATACTGCCGTCTCCACGTCTGGATGTTGTTTTTAAATATTCCAGTAATGCTTCCAGCTTCTCTGCAATCGTGCTGTTCTGACTTTCAGTGCTGCTTTTGCCAGAAATTGTAAGGTCCATACTTGTTCCAATTGGTTTTTTTACAGACTTCTGAAGCTCTGCTGCCGCATTGGATACTAATGTTGTCTTGCCAATCAATCCATTCGCAATTCCGGTATCGATCATCTCTCCAACATAAGCTCCCCAACGTGACGGTGAGTGAATTCCGAAGAATGCCAGAACATTTTCTTTAAATCCACCAAGAACACCTTTTACAGCATCCCATAGCATATGTGCCGCCGAACGAAGTCCGGATGCGATACCGCTTATGATATTGATTCCAATACTTCCCCAGTTCTGGCTCGTAAAAGTATTCACAATTGCGCTGATAATTGCCGGTATCTGTCCAACCAAATTCGGAATAGCACGTATCAAGCCTGCTGCCAGCTTAGCGATAATCGTAATACCACTCTGAAGAATCTGTGGAAGATTCTGTCCAATTGACGTTACAAAACGCACAATTGCAGTTGCTGCAGCCTGAGCAATTTGTGGCAGATTATTTATAATTCCATTTACCAATCTTAAGAGTAATCTTGCACCAGCACTCAATATTGTTGGAAGCATCGAGATAATTGTGTTGGCAAAATATGTAATAACATTGCCCGCCATCGTTATTACTTGCGGTAAATTTTGCAAGATTCCATTCACAATGTTTGTTATGAAATCCACACCCTTCTGCAACAAGATCGGGAGTTGCTCCTGGATTCCGATATTAAACTGATCCATAAGCTGCATTGCGCTCTGATAAAGAGTCGGTATTCCTGTTGTGATTCCGCTTGCAATTTGTGGAATCAATCCGGACACAACAGCGAATAGCTGAGGACCAAGCGCCGTTACAAACGTAATGATCGCTGATGGCAACGCGGAAATAACATTCCATACTGCTGGAAGCAAATTCCCAACTGCAAAGGTTATGATCGTATTCGCCAGTTCATTAAGTGCCGGTCCTACATCCATTCCCAGAGCAATTTCTCCCATTACATTTTTAGCCGCTGCTTTCATCTGGTTGAACGATCCAGATATAGTCGTTGCCGCTTCTTTTGCTGTCGTTCCGGTAATGTCCAACTGTCCCTGGATCACGTGAATTGCACTGTAGACATCTGATAGATTATCAATATTGTATTCCACGCCACTGATTTTCTGTGCATCTGCCAAGAGACGCTCCATCTCCGACTTCGTACCACCATATCCAAGCTTCAGGTTGTCCAGCATTGTATAGTTCTGTTTGGCAAATCCCTGATATGCATTTTTGATGTCTTCCATATTGGTTCCCATCTTATTCGCATTATCAGACATATCTACCATTGCCATATCTGCCACATCTGCAGCTTTGGAGGTGTCGCCAGCAAGGGAACTAAGAAGGCTCGCTGAAAAGCTTGTAGTGAGTTCCATGTAGTCATTTGCACTCATTCCCGCTGTCTGGTAGGCTTTTGCCGCATTTGCTTTCACTTTATCGGCAGAATCTTTAAATAATGTTTCGATTCCACCAAGACTCTGTTCGAGTGCTGCGCCTTCACTGATGCTTGCTGACAGAGCTTTCCCGATTGCTGCTGCGGCAATAACCTTTTTGATCATGCCAACCATTTTCCCGCCGAAAGAACTTCCAGCTGAGTCTGCTTCCGGCTCTATTTCTTTTTGAATTCTTCCTTGTATTCCTTCGGCGGACGGTATGATCTGCACATATGCCTTTGCAAGTTCTGTAGCCATCTTATTCCTCCTTTCCCGTCAATTTCGCCCATTCTCTGTCAAAATCTTCTCCGGAATCAAATGTCTGAATTTCTTTAGATTTTTCCTTTCCATCGCCCAGGATCATTCCAAGCAATGACTTCGGACGGTTTTTCCCGGTCGCTCCATCCTCGGATCGTAACCAGGCGGTCATACGTGTTCCATCCGCAATAGCTGCCATAAGAATTTGTTCCGGTATAGGATCTATCCCTGCTATTTTCATTTTAATTCTCGAATTTTCCCTCAACCCACATGAAAAAGTCGCTACCATTCTGCACGGCAACGACTTATAATCATAGATATGATATGTTTCTGCAAGATCACACAAAAGTGCGTCCTTATCTAAATTAAGCATATAGGCGAGGAGTAAGAGTTTTTTCCTTCTTTTATATTTCCGAAAATTTCTCCAATTTCATTCATCATTTTCGACGCCGGTACCCTTCCGTTCTCCATTCGTAAATGTTCTTTCAAACGTTCTTTCTGTTCTGTTCCAAGAAGACGGTTTAATACGCTGATTGTTTTTGTCATGTCTCCTTCATCCATTTCACATAGATCTTCCAGAAGTTCATAATCATCCAACGCCGCTTCATCTAACTCATACTCAAAACCACTGCTTGTTTTTCCCTTCATTATTTCTTAGTCCCCTTAATATATTCGTAATGTGTCTGTCCGTCCGTATCCGGTACTGCCGATAACGTTGTCTCGTATCCAATCGCATCATCGTCCTTATATACAATGTCTCCGACTTCCGTAATGCTTGCACACGGAATAACGATACGCTTCACTGCGTCTTTCAGAATCATATCCACAGCCCACGCATTCTGTTCCGCTTCATCTGCATTTACTTTTACCGTAATCCCTTCCTCAAGTGTTCCGGTAACATTATCATCTCCGTAAACACTCTTCAGGACCTCTACATTCAAGGCTTCGATCATCGTAAACTTAAAATTATCTTTCTTACTGGTCTGCATATTCAATACAGTGTCGCCGCCCCAAGCATTTTTGTTGTCAGTTTCCGGACTATTAGAATTAGTGAGTCCATCCTCCGAGCAATATCCAAGTGACTTAAATGCTGCATCTAATGCTGTAGTTGCATCTGTTGGCAATGTTGTTCCGAGCGGTGCTCTAAAAATCGCGCCGCCTACTTTCGGCTTACCTGTACTTACATTTTTAGCATCTGACATTTTTATCCTCCTTCATCAGAAATGAACCATATCATATACAGCCTGATACCGATATTTCTTCCTTGTTGTATCCGTATAGTTGTAGTCGCTGTTAAGTTGGCACTTACTGATATCATCCATTTCAACAATTTTTTCCATTGCTTCTTTCACTCTTTCATTGAGTGATGCCGCCCCATAAAGGGATCCTGAATAAGACTGGATAGCAAGAGTTGCTGATGCAATATGATTTTCTTCACCGGATCCAGTCTTTTCAATTAGGATATATTCCTCCGGAAGTCCCGGCTCTTCTTCCATCCTTACCGGAATATCAAGCATGGCTTCCAGATATTTTCTAACCTTTTCTTCGATCATTTTTTCTACCCATCGCTTTCAACAAGCTGTTGTTTCCATCATCTCCATTTATTTTTACAACCGCTCTTGTTTGCGCAACATACGACTCTTTTTCTGCATCGGATGATATTTGATTTGCCTGTTCCAGTAAAATCGCCTGCATCTCTGCAGATTTCATTAACTCTCTTACACCGGATCGATTTAACTCAACTTTCGTTTTAGCCATAACACTCTACCATCCATCTCTGATTCCATCTTCCAGGAATATTTTCTTCAATTCCTTGCTGAGGGAATCCAATCACCCGCCATGATGCACCAAAAAAATCCACTCTGCAGTCTTGCCAGGTATGCGTATCTCCTTTTGGAATCGCGATATTGTAGACTGCTTTTTTTCCAGTAATATTAAGCATATCCAGCACTTCTGTTGTCGATGCCGGAGCAACCAACACGTCTTCCACGGTCACAGGTGCCTCTGTATATATCGGATGTCCGAATGTATCTGTCCCACTTGCGGTCCGTTCGTAAAGCTTCACCGGTATTCCTTTAATCATTAGCCTCTTCCTCCTGCATCAAATCCGAATATGGATTAAAATAGCCAATTCGATTCCCGACACCAAGGATTTTCTTATCCAATTTAGTCAGATACAATTCGCCGCTTCCATTTGCATTTGTCCAGGTCTGCGAATATACCATTGCTGTCGTAGTTGTCTGTGTCGTTCCAATAGGTACACCTTCCTCTCTGCTTCCGAGTGTCCGGATAACCATATTACATGACACTAACTTCTTTGCCTCGTCTGTAGCATTGCGGTTATATGCATCAATGATGATCGCTGCATCCTCTAAGAGTGCCGTTACATAATCTGTATCCGAAATATCTGTTCCTTTTCGTCTCCAAATATCCTCGATTGATGCGTATATCATTGTATCACCTACTTTTTCGCTGTTTGCGTTCTCTTTCTGGTGTTCTTAGCTGATGCCTCTTTCTTTGCTTCGACTGGTTCTTCTATATCTGGAATCACTGAGTCTTCTGTCGGTTCTTTGAGCTCTTCCACAGGTTCTTCTGTATTTTCAGCTTCTGCAACTCCTGTTTCTGTTTCGCTATCCTCGATCAAATCCTCGATTTTTTCTTCAATAATCGGCTTAAACATTGTGGAGTCTAACACATTGTCAGACCCCACTACTATTCCAGTTTGTTTGTATAAATATTTCATATTACTCTCCCGCCTTCACGATCTTTGTAAATGCTGCCTGATCCATGATTCCAATTCCGTATACAATTTCTGCACGGATTGCAATCTGGTTCTGTCTCTGCAGGTCTCCAAGTCCATCCGGATCACCGTATTCAATCAGGTGCGCTCCGATGGATCTCTGTACACCCCAACGGAAGGCATCGAACTGTCCAACGATACCAAGCAGATTTGTATCTGTGGTAATCTCATTTTTTGCGGAAACTGTATCTGATACTGCTGCCTGCATTCCAGAGAAGTTAGTGAGGTTCTGTCCAAAACCAATTTCCGGATAAATCTTCCTTCCGTTTGCATCTCTCATTGTGGAAAGGCCAAATGAAAGAGTCGGATCCATTGCGATTCCGCTTGGAGTGTATCCGGATGAGATGATCACTCCTGCTGCCGCCTCAATTGCATCATCGTATTTTGCTTCTGTCAGCTGGACAGACTGTGTTGTATCGATTAATCCTTCTTTTACCAGATCTGATACTGTTCCGGTAAGTGGATTGATTTTGTGGATACCTACAAGGTCAAGTGCTCTTCCAAGAGCGATACCTGCATTAGATGCAAGGTCCTGAAGAACTCCGATCTGAACATCTTCATCCGCCCACTGCACTTCCTGAGAAAATCTCATGGTTACCTGCAGTTTAAACGGATTAACTGTCTTAGATGCATATGTTGTCGGAGTTGGTGACTTCTTTCCGCCTTCGCCTACCAGTTCCGCTTTCGGTGGTGCAGTTAATACCCACACCTGCTGCTTTCCAAACTTCTGCGGTCTTGCTCCGGATAACTGTGCCAGAGTAGAACCTTTCTGTGCTTTTTCAAAAATCCCCTGTGAAATCTCAGCAGGGATTGTAAAATCTGTACTAAGTAATGCTGCCATACTTTATTCTCCTTTTCCAAATATCTGATGCGCAAATTCTCGCATCGCATCGTCTGCTTCATGGTGTTCCGTAACCTTTTTTGTGTTACTTCTTGTTCCCGGGTAATTCTTTGGCTTTGCAAATTTCAAAATTGCTTCTGCCTGTTTCTTGCAAGATTCTTCATCTTCGCCAGTGAGAAGCTCTGCCGGAACACTTGTATCTTTCGCTACTTTTTCTCTTACCTGTCTAACAGTGCCTTCTTTTTCAAGTGCTGTGAGTTTTGCCTGAAGCGCATCGGACTTCTCTTTTTCCTTCTGAAGCTCCGTCTTGCTCTGCTCCTGGTACTCATCGTACTTGCTTGCTTTTGCTCTTAAGTCTTCATAATCTGCATATTTCTGTCGCTCTCTTGCGAGACGTCCTTCAATAATTGAATCTAATTCTTCCTGAGTAAAAGTCTTTTCGTTTTCCATATCTGTATATCCTCCATAGAGTAATTGTTATCGTTGTTTCCCTCATTTAAGGCATGCGTTGCCATAAAAATAACACGCATTTCTGCGTGCTAGAATTATCCATTTATTCTTCTACGTGACATGTATTAGTTAATTTCCCATACACATCTTCATACAACTCCTGTTTATCACCATTATATGTGTACTCCGCATAGATTCCATCACCACTTACGGTAGTTGATGCAAGACATTTATAATTCTGCAAAGTTTTACATGACCAAACAATAAATACGTTACTTAAATCAATCGGTGGTGTCTGCGGAGTATTTGCCTGTCCATTATTGTTGTACCATTCAACAAGTTTCTTTTTACATACACTCTGAAAGTGATCCATTCCTGTGATAATCATGATTAAGCCTCCTGTTCTGGCTGAACATTTCCGCAGCCACGGCAATATGTCTTTCCATCAACTTCTTTTGTACACATACAGTTGTATACTTCATCGCATTTCGTTTCATTTACTTCTATATAATCTTTCATATTTTTCTACTCCTCATAAATAATATCCAAACCATACGCAACCGCAGCATCGTGCTCAATCTTGCATCCTCTTGCATTCTCCCAGCCTTTGCAGAAGTACGCTGCATGACACAAAGACATATTCTCTAAGGACTTAGCAAGAAAACACAATGGAATCTGAACTACTCCACGTTCTTTCATAGATTCATTGCTGTACCATTCATCTGTAAAAAGAGTATTCACAACTTCATATCCTTTTTCTTCAAGAATCTTAATTGCTTTCTCTCTTGTTGCTACGATTTCTTCATCAGTCTTTCCAGCCATTGGCTGACTCAGCATTGCTTTTTTCATTTTTTATTCTCTCTTTCTTAAAAATAGACATAAAAATACCACCAACCATTTCTGATCAGTGGTATCTACTGCTCTTGTTATTTTATAGTCCGCATTCAAATGATGTTAATCAATTATTATTTTCGGTTTAGGATACTTTTTAGGCACTTGCGTACCATATTTTTTAATTGTGTAATCATAATTATCGGCTACACTTTTCAATAGATCATCCGCATATTTAGACTGATCAAAATCGATTTCATTCGGAATCTGAGGACAATATCCAAAATGAAGTACAAAATCCTTATGCGCTTTTTCAAACTTTGGGTTTAGAACATTCATTTACAACGCCTCCTTCATCTTTTTTTCAAAATATTCCAATGCATTTGGAAAATATTTTTTCATTTGTTCATATCTTTCTTTATCAAACTGTGCTTCAAACATATGTGCAAAAGCCTCGGATGTAACATTGTCCCGGTTTTTCCAATATTCCTTCGGATGTGATGCACACCCAATTATATTGCCTTGTGTTACACCATCAAAAAGATCTGATATTGCCGAATCTTTTCGCATATCTCCAAGTTCTTCGCTAATGGCTTTATCAACTTTATCAAAAGTACCCAAATGATGTGCTTTACCATATGCTATACGATATGACAACGAATCACTTTCCAGTAACTGAATAAAATTCTTATCATCTGATAGATTTCCAGCTAAATCATCCACTAAATGACCGTGTTCATGGAACCATGTAGCTCCAGCTCCACGTGGATTCTTTAAATCTGCGCCATAATTCATGGATATCTTTTTCGTTTTAGTATTATAGTGAGCCGTATTTTCATACACAGCATTTTCAATGCTATCACCCGAAGCATATTTTGTGAATAGTCGTTTGGCATCGTCTGTACCATGTGAAAATTTATCCTTTAGACAGTCGTAATATTCTTTGTCCATATTGCCGTCACTGCGAAGTTTTTGTTTAAACATTCCTAAATCTGATTCCATTATAGCAGAACGGGGAGTCTTTTCAATAGTTTTTGCCTTCCTTTTCGCATACAATTCTCGTTTTCTCGCGTTAATAGCCTCCTTATTTTCCTTGTACCGAATCCTCCGCATGGCATTGATATCACCACCAGCATTGTTATACTCTTCTAGGTACTTATCCGGATCATATCCTGCAACCGTGCTTCTTCCATCAAACCGGACTGCATATTCGCAATCGCAATGCGCATGAATGTGTTCAGCATGTCCGTTCCGTAACGCCTTTTTTGACCTATGCTGCCATCCTCTTGATGCAAGCGTAATGCAGAAAGCACAGGTATCTCCATGCGGTACCCAGGCAAACTGTGCACCGTCTCGCATTGCATTTTTTAAAGTAGTGTCCGCTCCGACCTGCTTTACTAATCTTGCTATCGTTGCCGGAACATTTGTCTGAGACTGCTTCATGGTTCCATGAACTGCTTTCGCCACTTCTCCATATTCCGGAAGATCTGCAATTTCAGCTGTCGGAACAACTACTCTCTGTGCCGATGCCGTAGCTTCATACATCTTGCAAGACAGGGCTCCGATAGCCTGTCCGTAACGCTGTGATAATGCAAAAGCATAATCTAGAAGAGCCTTATCATCCGCAAAACCATGCTTCTGAACATATGCCTGCATCAGATCTGCTGCCTTCTGACTAATCTGTGACATCTTCGTTATGTATTCCAGCCATGCCTTCTCCGTTATCTGCATTTTCAAATTCCTCCGTCAAGATACTGTCACCTTTTGCCCTCTGTTCCTGTGCTCGGATTCTGCGGATATCTGCCTGATCGAATCCAATCATTTCAAGAAAGATGTCTGTGTCTGCAAACCCCTGTCTCGCTGTTGCAATCTTAAGAGCTGCATCTGTAGTAGATGCTATGCTAGGCATTGCCGGATTCTTAAAATGTGCAATGATATCTTCACTTTCTTCCGGCAGATCATCCGGAGTTGTTCCAAGCTCTATTGCAAGTGCCATCTTAGCGATCCTGTGCAATGCATCCCCGTTTGACCTGTTTAATTGCTCTGCCATAAGAATCAGAGTCTGTGACTGTGCTATAATCGCTTCACTCGATGTTGGATTTGCATCATTTACCACTCCAACATCTGTCACAGCTAATCCAGTAGCTGCAGAATACTGTGTGGCCAACATCCGAAGCATCTGTACATGAGGCTCTATATTTCCTTGAGAGAGCTGGCCAAAATTAGGCTTTTCTCCTGTCTCCGGATTGTTCGTGCTGTACAGAATACTTCCGACATACTGTTTGAATTTATTATCAACCAATGCATCGTACTGTTCATCAGACACGCCTAACAGATACTTTTGTGGTGAGGTTGCGAATTCCAATCCGATCGTTGCATTTGCCACTGTTCTTACGTATCCCTGTATCAGACGGCGAATCGGTTCTTTTAACCTTGACTGGCCAAAAGGCTTATCGTTGGTTGCATCCCAGATCAGCGCAACCATGAGTGGTTCTCCGAAATCATGTGGATTTCGTGTCGCATACCATGTTCCGCCCTCACGATCCAGTTCCCAAATATCTGTATCCGTGTAAAAATTCACGTGTTCGGGACTCCATGTAACGTCCGACTCATCCCTCCTGTTATCTTCGAAAGCAAATCCGTATTTTATCCTGCCTTCTTTAGCATTCCAAGAAGCTGCAGCACAGTGCGGAGAATAAAATCGAACTCTTGCATCGTCTTGCTGGCCGGATACCGCCGCAAAAGCGCATCCATACTTTAATTCTTCCTTCACTGCTTTGTTGTATTCGGCAATGAGATGATTTCTTTTCATGATCTGGTCCATATCATCTGACTTCATGCCATTTTCTGTAACAAATCCATCAAACATTGACCTTCCGGCAAGAACATCTACTGTCTTTGCTCCCCATGCACAGCCAATCTCAAGCTTTCCCAATCCGGCCGGCAATGCAATTCCAAGATTTACCTCGTTAAGTGTAACCTTGCCATTGTAGTAGCGTTTCTTTTTTCTGTTCGCTTTCCGATGGTAATCGTAAATATATTTCAATTCGTTCAGCCACTGCTGTTCTTCCAGCGGCAGTCCTATCACCATTCCAAAATTTAATTCCATTATCCTATCCTCATCTTTCTATTCGGATTTCGTTTCGATGTTCTGCATCCCCATAGTGCCAATGCGGCCGCTTCAATCGGTGTGGAATTATCTCCACCAAATCCCCAGCCACCAGAGATCTGCCTTTTCACTGACGTTACAGCGGATTCTGCAAGAATCTCTTGATATTTGTACCAGGTTACTGTCTTCTCATTGATTTCCTGTTCTAACTGACTTGCCGATGCAATCACATCTTTCGCGGATGGTCGTATAATCGAATGCTTGTATTTCCATACCGGAGCTATCTTCTCAATCAGAAAATCCACACCATTTCTTCCGTCTATCACTACGCATGATGCCGTCTTATATCTCTGGTTAAGCCAATCAGCCAGCCACTGAATTCCTCTGTCTGTTGGTTTTATCTCAATCAAGGATATTCTTGCTTCTTCCGACTCAGGACATACAGCTCCGCATAATGCAACCAAGGATCCATCTGCAGAGAACTTTATTCCGTAGGCTGTTTTGCCTTCCGGCTTTCCTTTTTCCGAAGCACACGCTTCCCATTTCTTCTTATCAATTGCATAGTCCTGATCATTGTTGATTGGCGACCACCAGCCGAGACGCTCTCTTGCAAACGTGTCCGCATCCATCTGTTCGCACTCTGCAGCTATGGTTGTTTCTGTCATTCTTCGCCCCAGTGCCGGATTGCAATCCGCCCATCTCTGACGATCAGTAACATCTCCAATCTCTTTCACAGAATATTCTGTCCAGGCTGTGGATTTGCTCTCACCTTCCGTTGCCCGTTTTCTTATCTTCCGGAATACTGTGCCAGTACAATTTTCATCCGGTGGTGTTCCAAGATAAATCGTTTGTGGATTCCTTGACGCTGATATTGCCGGCAAAAAAGATGCCTGCTGCTCGCTTGTCAATTCCTGTGCTTCATCAAACACAAGACAGTCGCCATGCAGTCCTCGACCACCATTCCTTGTTCTGGCAACAAATACTACTCTTCCACCATTTTTTAGAATAATCTGTTCTCTTCCGAGTGCCGCCTTAATTTCTTTTACATACTTACGGAGTCCTTTGCTTTCAAACAAGCCGCGCAATTCCATAAAGGTTTCTGTTGCAGTTTTCTGCAGATGAGCTGTGTATATAACCCATTCTGCATACAGGATCATTCCGGATGCAATCCGCCCGGAAGTATCCAGTGTTTTCCCGTTCTGTCTTGGAACAGATAAGCCACATGTCGGCGCTGACCAAACATCATCCTCTGTACGCCCCATCCAATCATTCAGCACTTCACTCTGCCACGGATCCACAATCAATTTCCCGACCGCAAGCACTTTTACCGCATCGGGACCATCCGTATAAGCGTAATCCGGAACAATTCTATCGGACGGTGTCTGGCTTCCCATCAGCTTTTCGTGCCGACAGGATTTCTCCAATTTCGTCATCGTCTTTCTCCATTCCTTTTATTTCTTCAATTTCTTTGATTGTTTCTCTGTATTGCCTGGAGAGCTGTGGCATTGTCTTTGGACCATCAACAGCATCTTTCGCGCATATATCAATCTGTTTTGCGAGAATCAGTGCTAAATTTTCCAAGCGTTCCAAGCGGCTTCCCTCGCTTGTTACAGTTGCCATTTTCTTAGCTCTTCCCATCTAAATTCACCTTTCAAAAATTTTCCTGTGTGTAAATCGGCGCTGGACAGCGGTGGTCGCCGCCGCCGCGTGGCGGGGTACCCTCCCCACCCTCTGTTTGCAGCTCTTACCATTCCCCGTCTGTAACGTTCATTTTTGGCTTTTGCTGGCTTCTCTGCATCTCATTCAACGTTTTATTGCTTTTCGCTACGTTGCAACAGTAATGCGCCGGTTGCAGGTTGTTCCAGTCCTGTGCCGCCGCTTCACGTGAGCTATAGCCAAACTCACGCCACCTTGACACCGGTTTGATTTCATCTATAACAAAAGACAATGGATGATCGCTGTCACTTGGTTCATCATAATGTATCGGACCTAGCCTGCCTCTGCATATTCCACACTCACCGCCTATTGCTTTCAGTCTTGCTCGGTGCTTTCTTCTTAGGTTGCCGTTCGCGCTTCTAGGGTTTCCTGCTGCCATATATTTTTACCTTCTGTTCTACGATGGACCATACATGAATCGAACATGTGACATACCGCTTATGAGGCGAATGTTCTACCACTGAACTAATGATCCGAATTTTGTGTATTAGAAAAGCACCCCAAAGGGTGCCTTTCTAATGTTCTACTATTATAATCTTGCAAGTATATCACTCACTTTTTTCCCACTTTTTTCTCCATCATTTTCAAATGATCTTGCGAGATTTATTGAAAATTCAACTTGCTGTTTTAACCATTCTGTTGCCATTAATAAATCTTGCTCACTTATCTTTTTCAATACTGTCCCAAAATAAATTACCGAACCGTTCCACTTATCTTCAAATTTACCAGCCATTTCATTCTCAAAGTCTTTATTAAGTTCGGGATAAGTGTAACCATTCAGTTGGCAAGTAGCACGTAATATATTGCATAAATATCTATTTTTTATCCTATACGAAAAAGAATATTTTCTTTCGCCTCCATCTTCTATTTGTCTTTCAATACAAACTCCAGAAAACATATATTTTAAAAATTTAATTGAATAACCTGTATCCATATACTTTTTTCTAATTTGTTTTAATCCAGGATATAATATTATTTTATTTACCTTTTCGCTTTGCAAATTATATAGCATCGCAAAATATGAATCCATTTGAATTCTATCTGTTTCTTTAATCCAATTTGTTAACAAATCCACTTGATCTTTATCAACTAGTTTACATGTGTACCATGCTGCAAAATACTCTTGGAAAGATCGATGCGTAAATCTATAATTTATTCCTTCTTTAACAAGCATACACACTGACTGAGTCAAATCCGTTAAAAAGTCGTCTGTCTTAAAAGAAATATTAGGAAACTTTGCTTTGCATATCTCTATATATTGTCTCAATTTTACTTCCGTAAATTCTGTGTCCCCTGCAAAATATGATTTAAAACAAAAATAAGCAAAAATTAACTTAAAATCCTCACATCCTAATCCTGTTCTTATATCTCTAACATACGCTTCTTTTGTTGCATCATGCATATTAAATAATGTCGCAAATGCTTGTTCATAGAAATCATTCAATTTATCAGGAATTGAAGCTCTATTATCAAAAGTCAACAACATTATCGTTAATAATAGCGGATTTGATGCAAATGACTTATATTTATCGTAAAGTTTTTCATTTAATTCTCTATAAAATGTTTTCTTTACTTTTTCATCAAAATCAATTTTGCTAATTAAACTTAATGCTTGCTCTTTCGTTAGCTCCATCGCGCTCATTTCAATATAATCGTTCCACCCCATAAAACTATCTGTAGGTCTTGAAGTGATAATATATTTATTTTGTGGATATTTCCCACTAAAACTAATTATTTCCTCTGTTAATTTTGGAATTTTCTCTCGGTTAATTTCATCAAACCCATCCAATAATATAACATATCCCCCTTCCTCCAAACTATATCTATAATATTTATCTTCCATCCGGAAACCATTATTAACTAAATTATCGAAAACAATAGCATACATAGAGATATTATCCACTTCCATGGAATTAACCATTCTTAATTCTACCAAAACAGGAATATAAGATGTATCCTCTATTGTATTTAAATAAAAATGTTTCAGCATCGTTGTTTTTCCAATTCCACCGGTTCCACTTATAATTATTTTATTACCTTCGCTTATGATATTATTAATTGTTTTTGTATCTATTGTATCTCCATCATATTGAACTCCTACACATTCATAAAATGAGTAAAGATCTTTAGGCACATGTCTATATATCAACGTTTTTATCTTACTGTTTTTAGATTTAGTATTTTTCAAATATTCTTCATACGCATATCCCAATTCAATTTGTTCATGGGCACTAACTTCTGAAAAATAATCTTTCACTTTGTTCCACATTCCAAGTGCTGCATCCTCAACTACTTTTGCCACTGCATTTGTAAGCACTTCTTTATTATCTATATTATCCATTTTTTTCCTCCGTATGCATCGAATCTCTTTCCATAATATCCCATTTTTCGACATTACGCAACAAAAAGACACCCAGCACTACCAGGTGTCTCTTCATGGTTTTAAATATCAGAGGAGGAACCATCAAAAATGTCTTATCTTGTTACATTTCATCAATTCCAGTTTATACTCTATCACTTTTTATCGGGACATTGGGGGACATTTTCAAAATATCTTTGAATTTTTTTCTTGATATTCTCGTCCGTGTACCGGATCCGGCGCTTCGGGAACATTTTGTTCATCCGATCTGCAACCTTTGGATACGATAAATCATCCAGAAAATACAGCCGGAAGATAATCCTCAGTTCACTCTTCTCAATGGATTCTATGTACTCTTCCACCTGGATTGTCATTTCCAGAAGTTCTTCCTCCAGCTCCTCAAGCCTTCTGTTCCGCTTTTTCAGCAGCTGTTCTTTTCTGGAAATCACACCAACCGGTCTGCCAGTGATCTTCACCGTGCCAAGTGGCTTCTTACCCTTCTTACCACATGATACCGAATCCACCACTATTTGTCCATGCAGTTTATCCAATTCTTTCTGGATTTTTTCAATTCTCCGGCGCAGATCCTTAATCTCTTCTTTCATATCCGCGTACTCAATCAAAATGCCCTTGTTCACCGGTATCCACCTCCGCTGTAATGTCATGCTTCTTCGCCAGATATTCTGCAACGCTTACGCTCTGGTAAGCCGGTCGCTTAAATCTCTCCAACGCCTTTGCATCATGCCGGCTCTCCAGTTCCTCATAATGCTGCTGTCTGTCCCGCCGCTGTTCTTTTCTGCTTCGTTTCTTCTCCTGCAAATTATCACCTTCTATCCTCTGAACACTTCCGGAAGCGGCATCCACGCCACAACCTTATACGGGTCTCCCTGTTCATCGAACCAGACACCTGTCTGGGAATAATACAATGTTGTTGCCTTATCAGCTCCCTCGATCGTGACCAGAAACTCCGCTGCATATGCACTTCTGACATAAGATTCTATGAACTCCCGTTGATCTGGGAGTCTTTCTGTTGTTGGAATCCATCCGTTACTCATTATTCTCTGCCTTTCTTCATGAAACCTTTGCAAATAATAGTGCTTCTTTGATCTTTCTGTTGTTCTGGCTTGTCATGGATATTTCCTACTACTTCAGCATCAACCATTTTTATCCAGTACCCCAGATCTTTTCTAAAATCTCTTTTCTCGTCCCAGTCTACATAAAATCCGACATGGCAAGTCGTTGTACTGTCAAAGCAACTCTGATATTCGCCAAATTTTACAGGAGCATAATAATCACCATAATGGTATTTAATAATGTCGTTCTCCCATATCTTCCTTCCCTTCTTGTCTGTAAGTCCGGTGTATTGACAGATCGTATCCGAATCAACGAGATAGCTATTCTGTATGCACGTATCTGCATTTTTAATGTCATATATGAACCATGCACCATATCTTTGAATTACATAACCTTCAACCCACTCGCCATTGTCTCTTCTCTTCGCTCTAAAAAGAATCTCTCTATTCATATTCTTCTTACTCTCCTTTCAACGTCCCTAGCACATTCACACCAACTTCTCTTTCCAACTCCTTATTCATCAGCCGAAAATATTCCTCGTCCTTCTGTGCGAAATGCATCTGGTGTAAAACAAATTCCAGATATTTCAAAACTCCCTTTCTCTTGCAATGATAGTTCCGGTACAGGTAATCTACGCTGATCAGCAGAAAACAGTTCATTGCCTCTGCTGTGTGTTTATCCAATTCCTTCTGGCGTTCCTTTTGAAACTCCGGACTATCCATGATCTCTTTGATCTGCTTTCGGAGCTTATGTTTCTTTAACTGCTTATCTGCCCAACTCATTCATAAAATCCTTTCATCTTCCGCTTTGACACTGCATCGCCCTTTTGATACACACTGCATTCTTCCACAGAACACCCTCTGCTGTGACCTGTTATCTCGATATAGGAACAGCCGGCTCCATTTGTATTTCCTGTTGCCCGGAACATACAGGTTCTGCATTTGTGCCGGTCCGCGTTACTGGCTGTTTTGCTCTCTGGCTTTGGCTTCTTGCACTTATCCGGATTCAGCCAGGAATACACGGTACTATATTTTGCATCGATCAACCGCGCGATCTCCGCAGCACCTTTTCCTTCTTTCGCCAGTTCCAATGCTTTCTCCCTTTTATTTTCTGCCGGAATCACAACCGAATCCGGCTCTGTGAGGGGGGGGGTGGTACTTCCGTCCTTCTCCGTTCTCCCTGCCAGTGTTGCTTCTCTGTTACAGTCATCTGTTCCTTTCTGCCCCACCATTTCAGCTACTGCCTGTGCAAATTCCGGATTGTGATATGCCGGAACGTTTACCAGAAAATGATTTTCTTCCTGTTCCAGGATGTCCGACAATAACCGAACATCCATACTGCCATCATCCTTTGTCCATAATACCGTCACTGGTTTGCCTTTTATGTAGTCTGCCAATGCCTCTTTTAGATTCTTTTCTATCAGCATGATTCTTTTTCCTCCCAGTATTCTATTACATATTCCGTCTTTCCTCTGCTCGAAGACTTACTTCCTGTATCTGTTACAATCCTTCCGATCTTGACTGAGTATCCCGCCTTTAATAACAGCGTTGCCATCTTGAGCCGATCTTCTTCGTTCCACTGTATGTATCCTTTTCTGATACTGCGAATTACATTTCCACTCATGCGCCATCCTCCATTCATCATGTAGAGTCTGTACCCTGCCGCTGAACCAAATCAGTAAACCACAGATATCTGGTTGATTGTCATATTTCTTCATCATGACTTCCATGTTCTGATTCCATAATGCCATATTATGATTTGATAGATATTTTTTATAAATTCCCCAGCAATCATTGTAAATTGCCTTGATTCGTTCCTCCATACATCCTCCTTGTTACCGCATGTTACCATTTTCTTTATCCTGTTACCGTCTTCAGGAAACCGCTGAACCCATTGAAAATACTGCGTTTCAAGCATTTTTCGGAGTGAAGTTACCGAGTTACCACACGTTTTCCCATATAGAAGAAAATATTTTTCTCACTTTCACATATTTTTTTCTTCTCTATAAGGGTGAATTTTGCCCGGTAACTTGGGTAACGGGTAACTTTTACTTAAATGGCAGCTCTTCCTGCTCATATTTATCCATTGTTTCCACCGGTTCAAACCCATCCTTATCGATGTTATCGTTCAGCCGCAGGAATACACACCTGATTGGATTGCCATCTACCTTTTTCACCTTTGTCATACGTCCGCCCTGCGTCTCGATCAGACCTTTGCAATCTGCCCAGGACAAAAAAGCCTTGTCAGAAAATCCTCCACTCTTACATAATTCCTTGAACGCCTGGTTATAGATGATAGCAACTCCCTTTTCAAGCGTTCCCCATTTCTCCACTTTCGTGTCCATATCAAAACGCTGATTATTCATGGCGATTTTGTCCTGCAAATAACGATAGCAGCGCTCATTGTCGCTCAGGTCATTCCTGTTGATCAGAACAGTTTTCGCCTGTTCGATCGTAATGTATTCGCCATCCTGAAACAGATAATCTGTCGCGACTTTATCTGCAACCAATAAAATCGACAGTGACAGACTCTGTTTCTGCATGGCTTCATCATCTTTCAGTTCTTGCATGAACTCTTTCTGCATCTGATGCAGTTTTTCCTTTCCAATCCCTTTCAGAATCTCTATATATCTTTTTCCGGCAAGACCATAATTCTTCTTCACAATCTCGGCAGTCTCTTGCGGATCCGCATAAACATTGTCCTTACATTCAACTTCCAGAATACGGTTAATGGCTCCGCCCTGGGACACATAGGAATTCAAAGGACGCTCTCCATTTGTCAAAATGCAGTTCTTCCATCGATTCTCCCTACTGATACCAAGTTCTTTGTTGGATCTACTCTTTCCCTTTCCAGAGCACATGTCGTATACCATTCCTTCAAAATTATCCCGAATCCGGCTGCTGGTTTTACTGGTATCATCCAAAACTATTGGCAGATGATTCAACATATCTGCCTTTGCTTCCAATGCTACTTCTGTCGTCTTAAAATCTCCGATATATGCCGATTCATCCGGATTCGCCCAGATAGACGTTGCGACCATCAGCGATACCGTTTTACCGCCCTCTGTTTCTCCCCAGAGATCTACGATAAACGGAAGTCCACCCAGGAGGCTGACCAGAACGCTTGCAAAAGATGCAGCCATCATAAACTTAATCTCCAGGCGCTTTGTCTTTCGGAGTTTCAACATATGACTCTGCCAGATCTTCCAGTCGCCACGTTCTGAAACACTCTCATAAGCCTGCCGGAATCGCTGATCGCCATCAAATACAATCTCTGTATCATAGGGAATAAACTGATCCTTAATCCATCCGAGCTTACTGGTGGAATACTGCACTTTAATATGGCTATCATTCATATTTTCAACATCTGACAGAAACCGGACCAGTAGCTTCGCGTTTTCTGATGTAACAGAAATTCCACGCCCAGAAAGCGCCACAATCTTACTGGCAGACGTCACCATTGTTTTCGGAACAATGATCTCATCCCATCGTCCATTTCGCTTGTATGCAATCTTGATCTGTTCTTCACCTGTCTCCAGATTCTTCATTCGCTCTACCGGAAGAATGGGGTGATAACAGGCAACCGCATCCACCTGGCTGTCATTCTGTGCATAGACGCCATCCTCACCGGCAATCCATGCTCCGCAGAACATGTTATTGTATGGTCCTTCAAAGTTTGTCCACTTATCCAGCATTGTAATTGGCTTCTTGCGCTCCCTTTGCTTTGTTTCCTTATCCACTCTTTTGTAGGCTTTCAGTAGCTCTTCAAACTTCTTTTTCACACCAAGCTCTCCAGCACGATCTGTAAGAGAAAGGATCATCCGGGCCTTCATAATCTCATCTTCCTGTTCGAATATTTCCAGAAAGATTTCTTCGCTCAATATGCTTTTACTGTCCAGCCTTGCTAAAGGCTCCATGTGATCACCTTCTCTCTTCTAATAATTCTGCATGATATAATTCAAGCTGCAGTGCATTATAACAATCACACCATGCGTCTGACAGCGGCTCTGCTCTGTTTAAAAATTCCCGGTATACAGAAATCAGATCGTTGTTCAATCTGCACTTGTCCCGCATCTTTGCTTCCTGTTTTTCTCTCATTAGCTTTTCTTTTTTTGCCCGATATATCGCCAGAGAAGATCGGAAGGACGGATTCTTTTCGTATTCTCCGCCAAGCATCAGGAAAGCATCTTTGAAAGAAATCCCATAAAACCTTTCTGTAAAAGTAAAGATATCTCCATTCGCTCCACAGCCAAAACAGTGAAAATCTTTATCATAAACTTTCATGGATGCTTCATGATCGCCTTTATGAAATGGACACTTGATAAACCCCGCTCTGTTCGGCTCAGGAAGCCCACATTTGACCAGAATATCCTTCATAGAGTATGCCTGCTTGATTTCCTCGCGCGTCATTTTGCATCACCGTATTCAGACAAAATACGCACAATCTCCTTGCCTGTGTCTTTCTTCTCACAGAATTCAAACCGGACATTGTACCGATCCCGGATGGTACACATTGATTTATATAGTTGTTTTCCGTCAACCGCTTTGGCTGATACCACATACTTTTCACGTTTTCCGTTTACCATTCTCCACCGGACTTCATGCTTCCTTGGATTCTGCCAGAACCACACATCTTCCAGATTTTTCACATCTGGTCCATGTTCCACCAGGATCACAAGCTGTATGCCTGCATCAATCGCTTTAAGCAGCTCCTTCTTAAACCGCTCATGTTGCTGGCAGACATTTCCGCATAACTCCTGCAGATTCTGTTTCCGATCAATAATGAGCCGGGGATTATCCAGACTCATATAATCCCCGACCAGAAGCTTGCTCGAAAAATGTTTCACTCCATTCTCGTCAAATGTCTTGATGATCTTCCGAATTGCCCTCTGCTTTTCTCTTGTATCAATTTGTATATCCACTTGCATCAACTCCTAATTAAATGGCAATTCTTCATCAATATCATCTGGAATATTCACAAATCCATCCTGTCCAGGTGTCGCATTTGCCGGATATCCATTGATATGATTCTTATATGCCTGTGTTTCTGTCTCCATTGGAACTGCAGCCTCTTCCACTTTGTCCTGTGATACAAACCATCTCAAAACACGCTTTTCAAGCTCTCTTCCCTCGTAGTAATCCATCTGGATTCCAAATACTCCTCCAACCAGCTTATTCTTGAACTGCTTGCCAAAGTTATCTCCCCACTGTGTTGTAAATCCCTGATTGGAATGTTCTACGCAGGTCAGGAATGTCTTAAAGGATCTACTGCAGTTTCCTTCGTTATCCTCTGTCAAAATATACTGCGTTGCCTGATTCGGCCATTTCTTTTCTGGACGGATATCATTTTTAAATGATTCCGCAAAATATCCAGCCTGCTTATCTCCCGGTGCAAAATCAAAAAACACAACGATCATTGGTTTATTTGTCCTTGACATCCGTTCTTCCACCTGTTTGATTACCAGTTTGTGTCCTCCAAGTTCTACAGGAATAAATTCTCCCTGAACCTGTGTTTCTTCGTAATTGTTTGGTTTTTTCATCTTAATAGTCCTCCAATGCTTTCATTACTTCTACAATATCGTTGTCAATCTCCATCTGATCAAATGCACCCATCGGTGATTTCGCTGTGCTGTTGTTTGCCTGTGTTTCAAATTTGTAGGCTCCGTCTACACACTTACTCAAAAGCACCGTGGTAAATTTGCTTTCCAGGCAAATCTTGTCCAACTTCTTTCCGGAAGTCTTGATTCTGGTAAACATATAGCCGGCTTCATCATGATCCGTCTGTGTATGGGCTGTGAAAATGATCGTCAGGTCTTCCCTGTATGTATAGGCTTCACACACCAGATCCCAGACACAGGCTGCAAGATCTACCCATTTGTCGTATCCTTTTTCCTTGCTCCGGCGCATTTCATCTGCTACCATCAAGCCATTGATCGTATCCACTACGATTACTTTCACACTAGGGCAGGCTTCAGCAATGCGCTTGATGTACTGACGAACCACATTTGCACCATCACACGCCAGATAGTTCTTATTTTCTTTGTTGTACTGTTTTCTCCATCCTTTCCATGAAAGGCCTTTCTTGTCAGCATCGATGTAATATGTTGACTTTGGATCTAAATTTCTCATGGATGTTGTTTTCCCTGATCCGGATTCTCCGGCAATACAAATAACCTTTGACATTCGCTTTTCCTCCTTATAGAGTTCTGGATCAACTAACTCCGCCTGACTCCAGAATCCTTTTGAATTCATATTTTTTATCCTGTTTTCTTCCATAAACTTCTTATATTTTTCTTTTCCGTAATACTGAAACTTTCCACTCTTATCTCTGATGATACGTTTCAGAAGACTTTGACTTTTCGTTTCTCTGTAATAAATCCTTGGAAATTTATCTTTCACTTCCTGAAATTCTTTAACATACGGTCCTATATTGTATCGATATTTCAAATATTTCTTTCCTGGATGATCGCTGATCCGAATGGAATTGCACGCACCGTAGTCCAGCTTCAGATAGATACTGTTGGAAGAATACGCATCATATCTCTGAATGATAAATCCTTCTGATATCAAATTCCTACAGAGCATTTCCGCAATATCATTCAGCTCCATTGCTTCCATCTTCTGTTACTCTGCTTGCCCATAAATCCGCAAAATGTAAAAGCATATACAGTGGTGTCTCCTTTCCCTGGATCTCATATTTAAACGGTCCATATAATCCGTTATGCCAGAGGATTGCAAGTTGTTCTTCCTCTGTCAGTTCAATAAATCTTGATGCAATAGCCACAGATCTAACCTCATGATCAACATATCTGAGATCCGGATTGGATTTATACGGCTGCGCTTCACTCTGCTTCGGTTCTGGATCCGGATTTGCTTTTGTCGCTCTTCCCTTCAGCATATTCGGAACATAATTCGGCTTTCCAAACTGTCCCATCTTTCCAAGATCATGAAGCAATGCTACGATAATAAAAGACTCCATCCGATCTTCATTTATTACTCCCAGACCGCTCGCTATCCTCAGAATATTCTCATATACGTTAAGGCTATGAATTGCGAGTCCGCCTTCCTCTGCCAGATGATATCTTGTACTGCATGGTGATGTGAAGAAACCATTTTCTTCCATATAACTGATCAGATCATCAATGCCCTCTCTTCCGGTATTTTTCAAAAGTTCCTTTATTCTTTCCTCGTTCATTATTCTTCCTCCGTATCTAATTCAAATCCTATGATTGCTGCGATATCTTCTTTTGATACGCTATAGTTACTTCTCAATGTATAATCTTTTAAAAATTCAAGTCTCGTCTGCGCTTTTAAGAACTTTTTGTATTCCGACACAGGAATTTTGACCATTTCTTCATTGTTGTTTCTTTCTTCCATGACATTTCCTCCAATTATTCTTTGTCATAAACCACTCGCTCTGCAGCCTTCACGATCAGAAGGCTTGCAATCTGTTTGAGTGATAATGTTGATTCATTGTAAATTTCTACCAGCGTGTTATAAGCTTCCGGTGTTACCTTAACGACCATCTGTGCACCTGTCTGCTGCTTTTTCCTCGCAGGAATGTGTATTGCTTCATCGTTCACTTGACTTTCTCCTCCGATTTTCCTATAATTTAGTTGAGTTTTTTGTTATGTGCGCCACTGGAAGCTGCAACTTCCGGGCGCACTTTTATTGTCTTTACGCCTATCCTATCCAAATAATTTGCCAGATCCGACAAGTATGCAATTGCATTATTCTTGTAATACTCGGATGTACCGTCAACCCGATCCAGTGATCGAAGCTTATTGATCATCTTATCAAGCTCTGACGTTCTCATGCTCTTACGCTGCTTCTCTTCTGGCATGTTCCTTCGCCTCCCTTATTTTCCTTTTCCGGTACTGCCATTCCCGTATCCGGAAATATTCCAGTGCAAATGCTCCGGTAGTAAGTGTTGTGATTCCAAGTGCTGCATATAAGTAAAACAGCTCCTGACTTTTCACTGAGCACGCACCAGCCATCATCATAATTCCGATAATACTTGCCGTTACGCTGAGTGTCTTTGCAATTTTATAAAACATCTCTTATCCCTCCTTTGCTTGTCCAACTGGTACCGCTTACGCGGTTTTCTCAATGGTATATGTAATTTTCACTTTTTCCTGTTCTTCCAATAAAGAAATCATCACCTGTATGATTTTTTCGATATCGGGTTTCATGCTTACCACCTACTTTCTATTGAAGTTTATGCGGTGCTGGTTGTACTTGTTGATTTGTCCTACTACTGTCTGGTATAATTTCCGTATCAAATTATGAAAGGATAATCATCATGCTTTCGTTTGTATCAAATATCGATTTAGAAAAAATTATAAATATTTTATTAGAGCCATCTGTCACTCTTACTCTTGGCATCTTTACATTATTAATTAGTCGAAACTCTAATTTATCTACTTTAGCTCGTGAAAGACTAGATAAGGTATACCATCCACTCTTTTTAGAAATCGAACCTTTTTTATACAAAAAAGTATCTCTTAACGACATAAATGCTTTTCTTTCTAAATACTATGAATTAGAAAACTCACATTCTCTTCTTATTGATCCTGTTTTACGTCAAGAGATTCGCTGGCTTGAAAAACCATCTGCTCTGCAAGAGGATAAATATGGCTATAATCAATGGTTCCGAATTTGCGATCAGATTTCCAAAGCATATGACAAATTATGTAAACAAGCTCATCTCCCTGTTCGCAGTATTTCTTATCGGATTAACTACAGGCAATATCGTTCAAAAATTCGTATGATATTCGCTCTTATATGGATTGAACTACCAGCAATTGCATTTTTTAGCCTATTACTCGGTTTCGCATCTCCACGTCTTTTAGCTGTTACATATGCATTGTTCTTTTTATTTTTGATGAAGACATTTTTGGATAACTTGTAATACAACGATTGCGCAAAGGAATATAATAGCTACTCTTTCTCTGGGATATCTGTTTATCAGGTATCCCATTATCAAAGCAATTCCAACAATATACAGGACAACCACTATTCCCATTTCCTCACCTCATTTTCTCTTCATCTTTCTCAACAATTATTCTTATCGGCAATTCATTTGATACAAGGCACGTTCCCACAACGCTGATGCTCAATAAACCAAGCCCCATCAATATCCGCATCAACATAATGCTTATGTCTGTTGGAAAATAACGTTCGCCAACAGTCACAAGAAGTAATGGCACAAAAACCAGTATCCAACCAATTATTTTTCTTAGTTTCACATTCTCACCTCTCTCCCTCTATCTTTTTTCATCAAATTTAATTTGATTATTAGGGTAAAAAAATATACTCCAATGGCATATTGTAAAGCTTACTAAGTTCTCTGCTTTGTGAAATTGTAGGCTCTGACTTACCTTTTTCCCAATTTACCACTGTATTTTTCGAGACATGCATCTCCTTTGCTACATCTTCTTGAGTCATTTCAGCATTTACTCTAGCCGCCGCAAGGGAAATTTTTAACTTATTCAATTTATTCACCTCCCACAAATCTTATTTTTCCTCGTTACGCTTATACTATAAGTCAAATTTAATTTGATGTCAACACTAAAATACAATTTTTTTTGATTTTTAGTTGATTTTAGTCAAATTATATTGTAGTATGTGATTATGAAAGAGGTGACAAAATATGACTGATATAGAACAGAAAAAAATTTTTTCTAAGAACTTAAACTTTTATTTGTCCAAAGCAAATAAAACCCAAAAAGAAGTCGCTGATGCGATATCTGTTTCTCCACAAACATTTAATACATGGTGTCAAGGTATAGCTTTGCCAAGAATGGGAAAAGTTCAACGACTTGCCGATTATTTCCATATTGAAAAATCTTTTTTAATAGACGAACATACCGAGCAACCTTTTCCTAAATCTAATATAATAAAAGTTCTTGGACGCGTTGCCGCCGGCATTCCACTAGAAGCCATTACGGATATTGTAGATGAAGAAGAAATCCCTGAAGAATTAGCAAAAACAGGTGAGTTTTTTGGATTAAAAATTAGTGGTGACTCAATGGAACCAGATATTCATAACGGAGACGCAGTAATTGTTAGAAAACAAGATGATGCCGAGTCTGACGAAATCGTTATTGCTCTTATCAACGGAAACGATGGCGTATGTAAAAGGCTAAAGAAATATGCAGATAGTATTGCTCTTATTTCGCTAAATCCTAATTACGAACCTATGTATTTCAGCCAAAAAGAAATCAGCGAGAAGCCTGTTAAAATTATCGGGAAAGTTGTAGAACTACGGCGAAAATTTTAAGCGGATACAAACACACATTCATGTATTTATTTTTAACGCAGATTGGAGGATTTTATGAATAAAACAGTTAGAATTATTGTAACTATTTTGGGTGGATGGTTTGGTCTTCATAAATTTATTGATAAAAAAATTGGAATGGGGATTCTTTACCTTTTCACATTTGGTTTATTCGGAATTGGATGGATTTACGATATATTTAAAGCTTTTTCTTCTTCACCTTCATCGTTCCAGTTAAAGCAGTATATCGCGCCTTCTGTTCCTGGAGTATTACATATTAATGATAATTCTTATAACTTAGCGTACAATTATAATCAAGTTAACCTCTACACTAAAGAACCTTTTTATTTCGATATTCCATTCGGTTCTTCGCTTGGTATTCAGCCGGAACCAACAAACAAATACGATAGCCGTGCAATTTTTTTCACTTGGAAAAATACAAATATCGGTTATATCCATAAAGGTCAATTGCAGGACATGATACACGATTATCTTTCTCCGAACCGTTATGTAATAGCAACATACGAATCCATAGATTGCGGAAATGTAATGATCACTCTGTCATTTTATAAAAAAAAGTAATAAGTACGGAATCTGTAAACAGGTAGATAATTATGTGGTGTATTTTATACCACAGCTATCGATGATGAAATTGGTATAACCGCATATGCGATTATATAGAAACACTTTTTATGAGGAGGAAAATTATGAAAAAGAAACTTGTAGCATTGATTCTGATCGGAAGCATGGCACTGTCGTTTACAGCCTGTGGCAATAGCTCCGATTCATCAAAAGGAACAAAAGAATCATCCAAGAAGACAGAAGCATCTGCCGAAACTCCAAAAGAGGAAGCAAAGGAAGAAGTCAAAGAACCTGTCGTGCTGACTGGAAAATGGGAATATAAAGACGATGACGGTACTTGGATGCAGGCAGATATTACAGAAGATACCATCACAATAAACTGGATCATGGATGAAGGAAACACGACTGCTGTTTACTGGGTTGGAACCTATACTGCTCCTACAGAATATTCTGAAGAATATACTTGGACATCTACCAGAGACAAAGAAGCAACCGATTCCGCTCTTCTCGCCTCTCTGGATGATACAAAAGAGTTTTCTTATTCCGATTCAAGCAAGCAGATTACCTATCAGGTAACAGTTTCCGGAATAACAAAAACTATAACCCTTGATCAGACAGAATAATATAAATAAAAGAACCGCTCCTGCGCCAACAGGAACGGCTCAAGACTAATGCCCCGAAGGATACACCAGTACGTTCAAAATATAGTGTATCATCTTCGGGCAGCCACCGCAAGCAGAACTCATGTTCTTCTGCTGGCTGTTATTTTTATACTCATTTTTACGTATATTGAAGAGAAAGGTGATATAATATGCCAAGTAAAATTGAACGCTGCGCCATTTACATCCGTGTGTCTACCGCTGAACAGATGATGCACGGTAAATCCCTGGAAGCACAAAAGCAGTACCTGACCAATTACGCCAAAGAGCACAACATGACTATTGTTGGAGTTTATGCGGATGAAGGTAAAACCGCCCGTAAAGAATTAAAAAAGAGAAAAGCTATCCATTCACTTCTCGAAGATGTAAAAGCCGGAAAAATTGATGTGATCATCTTCTGGCGGATTGATAGATGGTTTCGTAACCTGTCTGATTTTTATAAGGTCCAAGAAGTCCTCGACAATAATAACGTCCGCTGGATCAGCACCAGTGAACCAGGAATCAATATGGAAACCAGGGATGGACGGTTGCAGCTGAATGTAGTCCTGTCTATTGGCCAGAATGAAGTGGATACCACCAGCGAACGTATCAAATTCGTAAATGAAGCATCTATCCGTCAGGGAAAGCTGATCTTCGGTGATGTGAATATGGGGTACGGCTACAAATCCGGAATCATTGATGGAGTAAAACGCATGGTAAAAGATCCAGATCGAGAAGACACTGTAAATGCCTTTTATCGTTTTTTCTTTAAGCACCATGCAAAAGGGCTTTCCATGCGCTATATTCAGGAAAATTATGATCCGGATTTTACATGGGCGAATATGCGAACACTGCTATCGAGTGAATTTTACAAAGGAACCTATCGCGGAATTCCATACTGTCCTGCTTACCTGACAGAATCCGAATGGAATAATCTGCAGGAAATACAGAACGCAAATGTTAAGCGTGCTCCTTCTGGCCGGATTTATCTTTTCAGCGGCATGATAAATTGTCCGATTTGTGGACGCAGGCTTAGCGCAAGAGGCGGTTCGTCCATTATCAACAGGAAAACCGGTGCCAAAAAAGTATACTGCTATTACCGATGCAACAAAGCTTTTATTGATCACAAATGTACATACAAGCACATGGTAAGTCAAAATCTCATAGAACAATACCTGATTGATCATCTGGAATACGAATACAATAAATTTAAAATAAAATGTGAAAAAATTGAAAAGGAACAAGAAAAAAAGAAGAAAATTCAGACTCCTGAAAAGCTCCAGAAAGAATTAGAACGATTAAATCTTCTCTTCCAGAAAGGAAGAATCGAATGGGATTATTACAGCAAAGAATATGATCGGATTGAAAACGAACTGAATGAATTGTTAAATACGGCTCCGGAATTAGAACCTGATTATGCTTATCTGGAAGAGCTGCTGAATACAGACTTTAGAACAATGTACTACAATTTAACCCAAGAAAACCGCAGAGCTTTCTGGCACTCCATTATCCGGGAGATTCACCTGAATACTGATCATACCGTTGACTCTGTTGATTTCTTATAGCGTCTTGTACTAACTGGTTGACTCCGTTTGGGGCGGATAAAGTTATGACCGCCGTCCTCTCCGGTGAGGCAGATATTGGCTTTATGGGAAGTGAATCTTCGATTTATACTTACCAGGAGGGTGCAAATGATGTCATCAAAAACTTCGCGCAGCTTACGCAGCGCGCTGGAAACTTTCTGGTCGCACGTGAAGAAATGCCGGATTTTTCATGGGATGATCTGAAAGGAAAAGACGTTCTTGGCGGAAGAAAAGGTGGCATGCCGGAAATGGTCTTTGAATACATTTTGAAAAAAAACGGAATTAATCCACAGAAGGATCTTTCTATCAACCAGAGTATTGATTTCGGTTCAACCGCTGCTGCATTTTCCGGTGGGCAGGCAGACTATACCATCGAATTTGAACCAAGCGCTACTGCCCTTGAAGCGGAAAATTCCGGTTATGTCGTTGCTTCTCTCGGCGTTGATTCCGGCTATGTCCCATACACCGCCTATAGTGCCAAAACAAGTTATCTGAATGCTAATCCGAACATCATCCAGAAATTCACCAATGCCCTGCAAAAAGGAATGGATTTCGTTCAGTCCCACACTCCGGAAGAGATTGCAAAAGTCATTGCACCACAGTTCAAGGAAACCGATCTCGCTACAATTACAACCATTGTCAGCCGTTACTACGAACAAGACACCTGGAAATCGGATCTGATCTTCAACGAAGAAAGCTTCAATCTGCTGCAGGATATTCTGGAAAACTCCGGTGAGCTGAAAGAGCGTGTTCCTTATGAAGAACTAGTTACGACTACCTTTGCGGAGAAGGCCGCCCACTAAATAAAAGCGCAGACGCTTCATTTTAAGCCAGCGTCTGCGCTCTATTCTTACATTTTAAAATTTATCTTTCTGAAACTCTTACCGGATATATCCATCCTGATAAGCCTTCTGCTTATTGAATGTGTACATCTCCGCAAAGGATGCCTGTACATACGGATTTACATAAAAAATCGCAAGAAGTCCACAGGTAACCGCACTCAGCAGATACCATCCAAGGAATGACAGATCCATGATAAATGCTTCCATTTTTTCTCCATCCATCATCTGTTTACTGATCTGGAATGCTTCTTTGTAATCCATTGCCGGATTCTCAGCAATAATATATGGTACCATCAGATATTCATAATGCTTAACGATTCCAGGTACCACCAAAAGCAGACTCCAAAGTGTAGTAAATAAATCTCTTAAAAACATGGTAAGAACAATATTAACATAATGTCCGGAACGGAAACCGTCAAGCAATGTTCCGATTCCCGGCTGTGCAGTCTGGTTCAGGATAAAGAACCGGTATCCACCCATTTTCAGGAGATTACCTACAAATACTTTTGCCACAAGGACAATCAGTATTACTACCGTTGCGATTCCTGCAAGCAATCCGGTAATCATTCCCACATTAAATAAATTTCCACTATATATATCTGAATTCTCACTTACCCGTCTTGCACTGGATTCGCCAGAGACTGTGCCAAAGATTCCCATCAGAAGCGCAACTACAACGGCTGACACATAATTCTTCTTAAATGCCATATTACCTCTCATTTTAAGTTCTGCTCTATTCCACATCATATGCCTCTCCTCCTTTGAATACATTGATATGATTCTCACTACCTATACTTTATCATCTGTAAATCTGTCAATCACTTTACTGGTTTTCTATCTGCTCAGCAAGATCATTCAAGTACACCCATCTGTCCATCTTTTCTTCCAGTGTTGTCTCTGTTTCTTCCTTCTCTTTCATAAGTTCGGACAACTTCACGGAATTGGTGGCATTCTTAACCATCTCCCGATCCAGCTTTTCGATCGTCTCTTCCAGCTTTGCGATATCCTCATCGATCGTCTCGTATTCCCGCTGTTCTTTATAAGAAAATTTCAGCTTTTTCTCCCGCTGCTTCCAGGTCTTTTTGCTGTCAGACTCACCGGTCTGTGCAGAAGCTGCATCTGACATATTTTCTGCAATTGTCTGTCCGTCTTTCGGTTTTTCAAGCTCCACACGGATCAGATAATCGGAGTATCCACCTTCCGACTGGCGGATTTTTCCACCTCCATTAAATGCAAAAATACGACTGACAGTACGATCCAGGAAGTACCGGTCATGGGATACAATCAGAATAATACCATCAAAATGATCCAGATAATCCTCCAGGATTGTCAGCGTCTGGATATCCAGATCATTGGTTGGCTCATCCAAGATCAGTACATTTGGTGCTTCCATCAAAACACGTAGTAGATAAAGTCTCCGTTTCTCGCCTCCGGATAATTTTTCGATCCTCGACCACTGCATTGCCCCGTCAAAAAGAAATCGTTCCAGCATCTGGGACGCGGTAATCTTCCCGTCAGAAGTTGCAATGTACTCACCTGCTTCTTTTACATAATCAATGACACGCTCGGATTCATCCATATATTCATTCTCCTGCGAGAAATAGCCAATCTTGATTGTCTGTCCAATTTCAACAGTTCCGACATCCGGTTTTATGATCCCATTGATAATCTTGAGCAGCGTCGATTTTCCACATCCATTATGTCCAATAATTCCGATTCGGTCTTTCTTCAGAAAAATATAAGAGAAATCTTCAATCAGCTTCTTTTCTCCATAAGATTTGCAGATTCCGGAAAGTTCGATTGTTTTATTCCCCATACGGGAAGCCACAGAATCCAACATTACTCGCTTTTCTTCCTGAATATCTTTCATTTCCTGCATAGCATGAATCCGGTCAATATGCGCTTTCTGTTTGGTACTTCTCGCCCTTGCGCCGCGGTGTAGCCATTCCAGCTCCGTACGCAAAAGGCTTTTTCTCTTACGTTCTGTGGCAAGCTCCATGTTCTGACGCTCGGCTTTCAGACGCACAAACTCGGAATAATTGCCTGGATAGTTATATAATTTCCCATGATCAACTTCCACGATACGATTTACCACACGGTCCAGGAAATAACGGTCATGCGTAACCATCAGGATCGCTCCCCGGAACTGGATCAGATATTCTTCCAGCCATTCGGACATCTCATTGTCCAAATGGTTCGTCGGTTCGTCAAGGACCAGAATGTCTGCCGGTGTTAAAAGTGCCCGGACAAGTGCCACTCTTTTCTTCTGTCCGCCGGACATATGCTCAATCTTTTCATCATAATCGGTAAATCCAAGCTGATTCAGCATAGACTTTGCTTCTGCCTCGATCGTCCAGCGGTTCAGCTCATCATAATTTCCTTCTGTTGCCGCGCGAAGAATTGTTGTTCCTGCTTCAAATACCGGCGTCTGCGGAAGATAGCAGATCTTCACCTGATTCCCCATGCTGATCGTTCCGGCATCACTTTCTTCGATTCCGGCAACGATTTTCAGCAAAGTGGATTTACCCATTCCGTTGACTCCGATCACACCGATTTTTTCATTTTTATTGATTCCAAATCCCACATCATCCAGAAGCACACGATCCGTATAGGCTTTGGATACATGTTCCATTGTCAGTAAATTCATATATTTTCCCCTGTGATTCTCTGTTTTGTCTTTTTCCATTATAGCAATTTGTACGGGTGCTAGTCAATCCAAAGTATCTCACCCGGCACCGATTCTGACACGCCAAAAGCACAGAATCCTATCCGTTACCGGACAGTCCCTGTGCTTTCACATATCCCCATATTCTTTTTATCTTATGATGTGAGTGTCAAAAATAAATTTTGCCGCTCACTGGTGTAATCAGATTGCTCCATTGCTAAACAATTCCCGCAATCCTCATCTTATAAGAAAATATATTTCAGGATAAACAGTATCACCAGTACATACATCAGTACACTGATCTTCTTTTCTTTTGCTTTTCCTGTAAGTACGTTGATTACTACATAAGAAATCACTCCCATGGAAATACCTTCTGAAATACTGTAGCAGAATGGCATTGCCGCGATACAGATAAAGCACGGAATTCCTTCGCTGTAATCACTGAAGTTAATTCCTGCCACATTGCTCAGCATATAGAAGCCGACGATGATCAGTGCCGGAGCTGTCGCAAAGGACGGAATTGCAAGAAAGATTGGTGATAAGAAAAGGGAAATTCCAAACAGGATCGCTGTTGTCAGGGATGTTAAACCTGTACGTCCTCCTTCTGTTACACCAGAAGCACTCTCTACGAATGTTGTTGTTGTAGAAGTTCCGAGTACTGCTCCAACTGTAGTTGCAACTGCATCTGCCATCAGTGCCCCTTTAATTCTCGGAAGCTTTCCGTCTTTGTCAAGCATGCCTGCCTTTGTAGATACACCGATCAGAGTTCCGAGTGTATCAAAAAGATCTACGAAAAGGAATGCAAATACTACAACAACGAATTCCAGTGAAAATACATTCTTAAAATCAAGCTTTCCAAATACCGGTGCAAGGCTTGGAATTGCAAGTCCGGAACTGAAATCCGGAAGCAGACTGTAGAATCCGATCTCCGGATTCGGTACATAAAGACCTGCTATCTGGCAGATGATTCCAAGTATCCATGTGATCAAAATACCCCAAAGGATATTTCCTTTGATGTTCTTAATCACCATGATTGCTGTAATCAGCACACCTATGATTGCAAGAAGTACAGTAATTCCAACGTTATTGAAGCTTGCTTCCACTCCATTTGCCTGATTATATGCATCTACGGAGAAGAGCTGTACCAGAGTAGATCCTCCGACAACGATATTGGCATTCTGAAGTCCAAGAAATGCAATAAATAATCCGATACCAACGCTGACTGCTGTCTTAAGACAGGTTGGAATTGCATTGAAGATTGCTTCTCTGACATTCGTCAGGGAAAGAATAATGAAAATAATACCCTCTGCAAATACTGCAGTCAGTGCAGTCTGCCATGAGTAGCCCATACCAATTACTACAGTATAAGCAAAGTAAGCATTCAGTCCCATACCAGGTGCAAGTGCAAATGGATAATTTGCAAATGCTGCCATACACAGCGTACCGATCAATGATGCAAGTGCTGTTGCAGTAAAGACTGCCCCCTGATCCATACCCGCTGCGGAAAGAATGCTTGGATTTACTGCCAGGATATACGCCATCGTCATAAATGTCGTAATACCTGCAAGAATCTCAGTTTTGACGTCGGTATGATTTTCTTTAAGCTTAAACACCTTTTCCAACATATTGTTTTCCTCCTGCTGTTTGTCTTGGATATTCCCTCTCACTCCTTAAAATATCCTTGTACAATTTTCTTGTAGCAGAGAATATTTTAGCAAAAAAAAGAGAGAAAGTAAACACATTACTTTCTCTCTGACTTCTAACTCTTGTTCGCTATTACTGTTCATAGTAGCTGTATACCGCAACTATTTGCTCTCTCTGATCTTCTTTCTGAGCGGAAGTACCATTGCAGGGGATACGGATAATTCGTCTAATCCCATGCTTAAGAATTCTTCGGTCAGTTCGAGGTCAGCTCCGAGTTCGCCGCAGATTCCGATCCATTTGCCTTCTGCGTGGGCATTTTCGGCTGCCATGCGGATCATTGCAAGGACTGCCGGGTGGTGCGGATCGTAGAAGGCATCCAGCTTCTGGTTCTGACGGTCGATTGCCAGCGTGTACTGGGTCAGATCATTGGTCCCTACGCTGAAGAAATCCACTTCTTTTGCCAGCTCACGGCTCATCATAACGGCAGCCGGTGTCTCAATCATGATTCCCAGTTCCACATCCTCACGGAACGGGATCTGTGCCTCACGAAGCTCTTCTTTGACCTCTTCGATGATCACCTTGATCTGCTTCACTTCTTTTACCGAAATGATCATCGGGAACATAATGGCGATCTGTCCGTAAGCAGATGCCCGGTACAAGGCACGAAGCTGGGTCTTGAAGATCTCCGGTCTTGTCAGGCAGATACGGATTGCCCGGTATCCCAGTGCCGGGTTCTCTTCTTTGTCAAGTCCAAAGTAATCCACCTGCTTGTCTGCTCCGATATCCAGGGTACGGATAATGACCTTTTTGCCTGCCATATTTTCTGCAACCTGTTTGTATACCTGGAACTGCTGTTCTTCGGTCGGGAAATCTTCACTTTCCAGATACAGGAACTCGCTTCGGAAAAGTCCGATCCCTCCTGCATCATTTT
>OLPV01000183.1_pt1 | contig 59503 bp, 46 predicted proteins | sample 1671961 | NCBI WGS metagenome assembly OLPV01 (sample SAMEA3136630, study PRJEB25190) | human gut metagenome | biome: human gut; feature: human-associated habitat; material: faeces | place: Austria | collected 2013 | reverse complement strand
TGATCTTACCGGTCTTCTTGGGAACAAAGTAAACGTCCGAAACGGTGATTTCCTCATCCTTATAGATGGTTACGCCATCAGTCGGCATAGCCTTGGTCTCAACTTCCTTACCGTAGATATCATACAGCGTGTATTTTACGGTGCCGTTGCCGGCTGCAGCGGTGGCCTTGGCGGTGTAGGAAGCGCTCTGGGCAAATTCAGCGCTGATGGACAGATCGCCGGCCAGTTCGCTGATGGTGTAAGTGCCGTTGGTCTTTGCCGCAACCTCATCCTGAACAGTACCGTTTACAACCCAGTTCTTGAAATGCCAGCCGCGGTCTGCGCGTGCCTGCAGCTCAACCTTGCTGCCGCCGGGAATCTTGGACAGATCGTCCACAGCTTTGCCGTCTACGGTTGCAATGATCGTGCCATGCGCCATTTCCGGTGTGGTAATCGCAAATGCGGCACGGTCGGTCTTGAGCGAAACCTTGGTGTTCTCGGTGATGGGGAAGGTATAGCTGCCGTCAGCGTTGAGCTTTCCTGCTTCAACAGCCTTGCCGTTCACCTGATAGGTCTCGCTCGTGGCGGCAGCATAGCCTGCCTTGGGCGCTACCGTAATTTCTGTATCACCGGTGACGCTTTCGCCGCTCTTGAGAGACTTGGTGAGCGTCTTGGAGGTATCGTTCGGATCAACCGTCTGATAGCTTGCGGTCAGTTCGCCTTCCAGCGTCAGCGTGTAGCTGTCGCGCTCGAATACGGCAGCCAGATCAATATCCTGCACGCCAACCTCAACAGAGAGCGTGTTGGAGCCGTTATCGTGCGGGGTGCCGGACGGATAACTGTTTGCACCGCGTTTCGCGAGAATCCACTGCTTGAAGTGCCAGCCGGTATTCGGCGTTGCGGTGAAGTTGAACTTTGCACCGCTGGCAATGTAAACCGGGAAGTTCTTGAGGCTTCCGGAGCCATCTTCATCCGTGCATTTGAGTGTACCGCCCTGCTTATTCTGAACGGAAGCATTCAGCTTGGTATCGGTGGTCTTGAAGTAAACCAAAACAGATGCCGGTTTTGAAAGGGTCTTGATGGTAACCGAGTTCTTCTCCTTGCTGTCCTCGATTTCCTTGCCGTCATAGGTCCAGTAATCGACTGCATAACCTGCATCCGGCACAGCCGTCAGGGTAACATCGGTGTCGGCGGTAAAGCTGGAGATTGCACTGCCGTCATCCGCCTTGCCGGCATTCAGACCTGCGGTAATGATCGACGCAGAACCGACAGAGTGCTTGTTTGCGCCTTCGCCGAAGTCCTCAGCCTTGAGGGTCAGGATGTAAGTCGTGCCGTTTACCGTGTAAACACCGGGGATAAAGGTAAATTCGTAGTTGTTGTACAGCGTTTCGTTGGTAGCAGTAGTCTTGCACGGGGAAACCGTGTAGTTGCTGGGTGCAATGTTCGGCGCGAGCGTTACCGTATTGCCTGCGGTGTTGACTGCGGTATAGCCAAGGTGCAGAGCAGCAATCTCATCAGCAGTCATGTTTTTCGTGTCTGCCGTGAGAGAAAGCTGGGTGCTCGGATTGACCAGAGTCTGATCAACGCCGTCCTTCGGGGTGACAACGCGCAGCGTAACGGCACGCTGAACAACGGTAAGCTCGGTTTCCGCAACCGGTTTGGTTTCGCCGTTTGCATAAGCATACAGCGTGTAAGTGCCGACATTCAGCGGATTGGTCAAATTCTGCTGTGTTTCCGAACCGGAAACTGCATACTTGAAGGTCGCGTTATTGACCTTCTGCAGACCATGCGTATCTTTACTCATGCGGGAGAGCGACGGCGTTACCGTATCGCCGTAGGTGAAGCGGGTGACGCTGTTGTTATTATTGCCGTTGGTGAGCGTCAGCTGATAGCCGGTCGCGTTCTCGCCAACGAGAACCATCTGACCTTCCGCATTGCTCATATCCTTGAATACATAGCTGCCCGGATAATACGGGGTAACCGTGTAGGCGCCGTCTGCGGGCACAATAACATCCTTTGTAACCTTGCCGGTTTTGTCAATCTCAGCCGCAACTGTGGTAGAGAAGTCCGTGCCGCGAATCAGGAAGCTGAGCGTGCCGGTCGGGATGGTGGAGGTAGCAGACGCGGAACTCATTTTAGCGCTGATGTGCAGCGTGCGGTCAAACTGAGCAGTGTTGTCTTTTTGTACATTCTTCGCCGTAACATTCAGCTCACACTTGGGTGTGCGCTTGCTGTACTGTGTGGTAATCTCAGGCGAGTAAGCGGAAATGCTGAACTCCTTCTGGGCGGTGTTGTCGAAGTAGAGCACATTCAGTCGGCAGCGGTAAGTGCCCTTGTCGGCAGAACCGGCGTTTTCGATGCTCAGCGTATCGGAAACGCTGCCGGCAATCTCGGTCCAGGAACCATTGTTCAGCTTTTGCCACTGATAGCTTACGCTGTTGTACTTGCCGCCGTCCGGATTTTTATTGTCTCCGTTATACTTAACCGTTGCGGTTGCCAGGGAATCCGGATAGATCGGCAGAACCGTCTGCTTCTCCTTGCCGTCAATCGTTACCGAAATATCGGGATAGCCTGCTGTGGTTTTGGTGCGGCAGGTCAGCGGTTCGCTGTAAATGCTCTTGCGCTGCGCCTGCTCCTTGTTTTCGTTGCAGGTCTGAATCTGATATTCATACTCGGTATAGGGAGACAGGTTCTTATCCTTGTAGCTGAAGGTGTAGGTGCCGTCATCGTGACGCTCACCATCGGTGAACGGCACAAATGCGAGTTCCTTGCGTCCGGAGCCGTCCGGGAAGTTGTAGTAGCGGTACAGCTGGAAACCGGAAACAATCTTGTCGTAGGTCCACGTCAGGGTGACGGAATCATCGGTGGTTGCCACAACATCCTGCTCAAAATCCTCCGGCAGCGGAGACGGAGCCTGCGGCTCGGTTACCGCGTAGGTAACAACCGGGAACGCCTGATTGCCGCTGCGGTAGTTATAGCAGAAAATTTTCCAGTTCATGCCGTAGCCGTACGGTTGTGCTTCAATCGGCATGTTCTGCAGCGAACCGGAGAACGAGCCGCCTGCGGTGTTGACCGATACCTTGCCGGCAGAGCTTTCCGAACCTGCCACAACGCCTGCGGTTACGCCGCCTGCACCTGCACCGGCCTTGGTTTCGATAGAGGTGGTGTTGGTGTAGTTTTTGCTGTCCGAGGTGGAGAAGCTGATCTCCTGCGTGATGCCGGAGCCGCCGCCTGCTGCGGTGAAGTCAACCTTAGCCGGATCACCGTTATAAGCCTTAGCGTTTGCGTATGCGTCAGTCGTACTCGGATAGCTGGACGGATCACCGATCGTATGCGTCAGCACGCTGCCCGAAATGGATGGCAGAACGCTGTAATCCTCGGCGATATTTTCGTAGTCGGACAGGTCGATCAGACCGATCGAGGCTTCGTGCGGGATGGAAACGGTGGAGGTTACTTCAGTGTATTTGCCTGTTCCGTCCGGGATGTAGGAGGTATACTCGTAAATCTCCATCGGGATGGAATAGAACGCCACTCTGTCCTCGCCGGAGGTTGTCTCGTAGGTGATGGATTGCTCGAGCGAGGAGGTGTGCTCGGTCTCGTAGGTGAAACCGGAGGTAAAGGCGGCTTCTGCCTCAACGCTGCCGATCTTAACGCCGAATACCGAGAATTCCTGCTCAAAGGAGACGTATGCGCCGACCGAGATGGTAGAGGAGGAGCTGGTGCCGTTCTCGGTACCCTTCATGCTCGAGTAGGTGGTGGAGGACTCGGCATAGTTGCCGGACAGGTCATCACGGTCGAGCAGATCGGAGAAGTACGGAGGCGAAGCCAGTACCGCCAGAACCTGCGGGTCGGAGTAGGTGTAATAGTGCTTGCCGGTGTAAGTCATGTAGCTGGTATCGTCATCCGTGTTGGTGAGACAGAGCGTGTACGAGCTGTTGACATCGGTTTTTACCGGCTGAGAGCCGTCAAACAGGTTGACGGTCGAAAGTCTGGTCGTACCCGGCGTGCGGGTGGTGTACGGTGTCTGAACCGCCTGATCTACGGTTTCGTAGCCGACAAAAGCCTGGTAGTAGGACTTTCTGCGGAACAGCTTGTGCCACCAGCTCTTGTAGTAGGCACGGCGCTCGTACTTCGGGACCTGACCCTTGACGGTGTAAGAATCGGACTTATGCTCCGTGTCCTTGGACATGGTCTGCGTCAGTGTGAACAGCGTACCCGAACCTGCGGTGTTGTTGTCTTTATCCACCGCGGTGGTCACAGAGCCTGCAGATGCATCGTACTCAACGTAGTCCTCGTTCGGCATAGCGTCCGTGTTGTCAAGCGCCTGCTTGATATTCAGACCGTTCTCATCGCAGGAGATAACAAGGCTGTCAAAGTACAGCAGATCGCTGGTCTTGCCGTCATCGCCTTTTTCGCCTGCGGTCGGACGGGAGATAATCGCCGTATTGGCCGGGCACAGCGGCAGAGAACGGAAAACGTCGGTGCCGTTTTCGATGTGATTCTGCATTGCGCTGTAAATATAGTTTCCGTCCTTATCCTTGGAGAACAGATCGAAATTCTGCGAAACAGACGGCTGGAAGGTGACGCCGTTCCATGCGTACAAGCCTACATAGCGCGTGTTCTGCTTATTTGCCTTGAGGTCAGCATCCGACTGAGCCGCCAGAATCAGCGTTTTGCCGCCGCCGGTCATATCGCCGAAGGCGAAGGATGCGCGGACCAGATTGCTGCCCTCGTAGGTCAGCGGGAATTCCTGCGAGCTCTGCAGCATGTGTGCGCTCGTGGAACCGAACATTACAACGGCACGCGAGCCTGCGTTCTGCTGCGGACCGTAGTAGTAACCCCAGGTGCAGGCGAGATCGTCTACGCCGTCCTGGTTGACGTCACCGCTGACGAGAGAGATCATGTTGGAAACGACACTGCCCTCACGGAAGAAGTACGTCCACGCCTGTCTCCAGTTAGAGGGATTGGAGTAATCGTCAGTCTGCAGGTCGTAAATCTCAATGCGGGAATTGCCGACCTCCGGCACATAGACCGCAACCTCGTCCTTACCGTCGTTGTCCCAGTCGCCGGTAGCTACCTGCAGGTAGTTTTTCAGCTGATACGGGTTTTCTGCGAAGTTTTCGACCTTTTTGGCGGTCGTGCTGCCTTCGTCGCTGGTGTCGGTCAGATTCGGGTTGCCGATTTCCTTGTTGGTGTCCAACAGCGTGATCGGATTGCCGTACTCGCCGGTTTTCGCATCGCCGAATCGCAGGTACAGACCGCCTTTCGCGCTCAGGTCACCGGCGTAAACCATGACCGTCTGCGAGGACTTGGCGTCACTGCTCGAGGCGAAATGGCCTGCGGCCACGTCTGCCATAGCGTAATCGGTACCATCCTGCAAATCGGTAGTAGCATTGGTCATGCCGGTCAGATAGCCCTTGGTGGCATAGCCGTCATTGCCCTTGCTGCCTGTCGGGAACTGTGCGTATGTGCCGGTAGAGGTGGTTTTACCCTCAGAAATAGTTTGGTTCTGCTTCTGAGCGCCCAAAAACTGCTGAGCCTTGGTAGATGTGTTATCATCATTGCCGTACAGCGTGCTTTGAAGGGTATTGTCCTTCTGGTTGGACTTGGAAACGCTTGTATCGCATTTCTCTGCGCTTTCACGCTTGTCCAGGCCGATTTTATCCGACGGCAGAACATCACTCGTCAGACCAACGGTATACAGCTCGTACACCGGCGTAACCTTGATGGTATTGCGCCCGTATGGGTTGCTGGGGTCGTTGGCATTAAAGCCGTCGGGCGCTTTGCTCGAATCAATACCGAGCGCCGCAAGCGCGTCCGAACTGCCGGTATCCGCCGCCGCTGCGCGGATATCAAGCGGGCCGCCTATGCCGGCGATAAGAGTCAGTGCCAGAGCAAGGCTTATGCCGCGTTTGAATTTCATGGTATATTCCTCCTTTTCCTATTCTGCGGTGCGGTGGAACGAACCGCGCCTGCAGAAAAGAGACTGAAAATTGCCTGCGTTTATCATAGCAGCTTTGCAGCCTGCTGTGCGGTCGGGCACACGAAATGTCCGATTTTCGACACGAAATACACCGATAGGAAAAACAGAGTGAACTACGCGTAAATTCTGCAAAAAATGACACACAATCCACAGGAATTATCAACAGGCTGTGGATAAAATGCGGCAAAAAACACCCCGGTTTTGTCACCTGACAAAACCGGGGGAAAAGATGACGAATGCTTTCGGGCAGGGGGTTAAAGCAGTTCGCGCAGCTTGTCCGCAATGAGCCTGCCGAGCACGGCGTGCTCCTCTGCGGTCAGATGAATCTGGTCCGAGCACTTTGCCGCCGTGACAGCCGAGCCGTCCACGAAGGCGCAACCGTATTTTTCTGCCAGCGTGCGGAACCGTGCGGGCAGAGCACGGATGAGTGCGGCACTGCTTTCGTCAAACATGCCGTAGTAGACGCTGTCTGCAAGGTTTTCGCCCATTTTCGGCGGTGCAACCAGAAGGATCTGCGGTTTCTGCATGGTATTTGACCATAAAAGCGGACTTTGCATCAGCTTGATCGTGCGGTCCATGGCATCGCTGATGGTGAACGGCGAGTGGCCGTACATTGCCTTGCTGTCGTTTGTGCCGAGCATGATAACGATCACGTCGAGCGGATCGTGCGTTGCCAGCAGGGCAGGCAGCATTGACATGCCGTTTCGGCCGTAATCAATCGGGTCGGTGCTGCAGATGGTGCGTCCGCACAGACCTTCCTCGATAAAGTGCACGTCCGGGAACTGAGCCGCAACCACACCGGTGTAACGCTTGTCCGCGTCCAGGCGGTGCATGGGATCGTCGCCCTGATAACCCCAGGTGTTGGAATCGCCGTAAAACAGTACATTTTTCATTTTTACGCTCTCCTTTGTCTCTATCATAGCATGAAATTGCGGAAATAGATAGGGAAACCGCATTGTATTTCCGCACAGACATGCTACAATAAATACAGAAAATACAGATTATTTCCCGGAGGTTTTTCCTATGACCCTGCAGCAGCTGACCTATCTTGTCACTGTGGCCGAATGCGGCAACATCACGGACGCCGCCGAGCGGCTGTTTCTCTCGCAGCCGAGTTTGAGCGCCGCGATTCACAATTTAGAGAAGGAGATGGGCGTTACCGCCTTTGTGCGCTCAAACAAGGGCGTAACCGTCACGCAGGAGGGCGAGGAGCTGCTTTCGTTTGCGCGCATGCTGCTCGAGCAGGCAGACATCATGCAGGAGCACTTCGGCGTGGGCAAAAAGCGCGTGCCCAAGTTCTGCGTGTCATGTCAGCACTATTCGTTCGCGGTGAACGCATTCGTCGAGGTTGTCAAGGAGTACGACGCGGACCAGTACGGTTTTATCCTGCGGGAAACGCAGACCGGTGAGATCATTGATGATGTGGCATCGGGCAAAAGCGAGCTGGGTCTGCTGTATTTGTCCGAGAGCAACGAAACCGTGCTCTCCAAGCTGCTGCGCAAAAGTGAGCTCGTGTTCGAGGAACTATTCACTGCCGCACCGCATGTGTTCATCAATAAGGACCATCCGCTCGCAGACCGGAAGTGCATCACGCTCGATGAACTGAAGCCCTATCCGTATCTGATTTTTGAGCAGGGAGACCGCAATTCCTTTTATTTTTCCGAGGAACTGCTCAGCATGCTCGACATGCCGAAAACCATTCAGGTCCGCGACCGCGCAACACTGTTCAGTCTGGTGATCGGACTGAACGGCTTTACGGTCAGCTCGGGCATTATCGACCGCAAGCTGAACAGTCCGAGCATTATCGCGCGGCCTCTCGAGATGGAAGGCAGCATGCGTATCGGTCTCATCCGCAAGAAAAACGTGGTATTCAGCCGCTATGCGGACTCCTATGTGAAGGCACTGAAAAAGCATCTGTCGATAGATTAAGGCAACACCGCGATTCGGGTGTGTCGGTGGAGCACCGGAATGATTCGTGGTCGTTTGACATCGCAAAAGCCGCTAAACGGTATACGTTTAGCGGCAGTTTTTTTATCGGTTTCTTCTCCACGTTTCCGGCGCAAACAGCAGAAGCATGGGGAACAGCTCCAGACGACCGGCGAGCATATCGAAAGTCAGCACGATTTTACTCAGCGGGTGCAGTGCACCGAAGTTGGCTGCAGGACCGACCTGATTGAGTCCCGGACCGACGTTATTGATGCAGGTAACGACCGAGGTGAAGCTGGTTACCATATCCTCACAGTGCAGGCTGACAATGAGGATGGAAGTGGCAATGACGATCAGATATGCCACAAGAAAGGCGTTGACCGAGCGCATGACCTCATGCTGGACGCGCTGTCCGTCCATTTTATGCACGCGCACCAGACGCGGATGAATCAGCGACATCATTTCCTTCTTTACGCCCTTGAACAGCAGCAGGATGCGCGAGCATTTCATGCCGCCGCCGGTCGAACCGGCACACGCGCCGATGAACATCAGCAGCACAAGCAGCAGCTTGCTGAATGCAGGCCACTGGTTAAAGTCCACGGTTGAAAAACCGGTGGTCGTGATGATAGACGCAACCTGAAACAGGGAATGGTGGAAGCTCTCGCGCAGCGAACCGAAGCAGCCGCGCACGTTGAAGGCAATCAGCGTGGTGAATACGGCAATCACGCCGAGGTACACGCGAATCTCCTCGATTTTGAATAATTGCTTGAATTTACGGGTCAAAAGCAGAAAATACGCGTTGAAATTGATGCCGAAAAGGATCATAAAGACCGAGATGACATTCTGCAGGTAGGCGCTGTTGTAGTGCGCGATGGAATTATTCCAGTTGCCGAAGCCGCCGGTGCCTGCCGTGCCGAGCGAAACGCAGATGGCGTCGAACATCGGCATGCCGCCGAACAGCAGCAGAATAATCTGCAGAACGGTCAGTCCAAAGTAAATCGCGTACAGGATAAGCGCGGTATCGCGCATATGCGGCGATATTTTGGAGACTGAGGGCCCCGGGCTTTCTGCGCGCATCAGATAAATGGTCTGACCGCCTGCCAGCGGCAGGACGATCAGCATGAACACCAGAATGCCCATGCCGCCGACCCAGTGCATCAGGCAGCGCCATAGCATAGAGGCATGCGAAAGCGCCTCCACATCGCCGAGAATGGTAGCGCCGGTGGTGGTAAAGCCAGATGCGGCCTCGAAAATCGCATCTACTGCGAACGGAATCTCGCGGCTGAGCACGAACGGCAGGGCACCGGTCACGGCCAGCACCAGCCAGCACAGCGCGACTGCCACAAAGCCTTCGCGTGCGTAGAACTTGGTGTTTTTCGGCTTGTATTCACACAGAATGCCTGCGCCGACCATACAAATCAGTGCGGTGGCGATATAGGCAGGCAGCTCGGGTTCACGGTAAATGACCGCGGTAAACGCGGGCAGCAGCAGGAACAGGGACTCAATGCCCATCAGCCAGCCGATCAGATAGCGGACGATTGCGAAATTCATTTTTCGCGCCCTCCGGCTGTCGGCAGGAAGATATCCTGAAGGTCGTTCATGCCCTCGAAGGTGGAAACGACGATAACCGTATCGCCTTCATGCAGCACATCGTGGCCACGCGGAATGATACGCTTGCCCTTGCGGTTGATGCAGCACAGCAGAACATCCGGACGAATCGGCATATACTGCAGGGGAACACCGGTGAGATGGTGCGCCGCAACACGGAACTCAAGCGCTTCTGCGCCGTCCAGCTGATGCAGGGTCTCCACGTTGGAGCCCATCGAGTTCTGCATCGCGCGGGTGTACTGGCTGATCAGCTCGGCGGTGGTCTGCTTGGGGCGAATCACCTTGCCGATCGGCATGCTGGCAATGACTTCCTCGAAGTTCACACGGTTGACCTTGGTGAACAGCTTCGCACGGGAATGACGGCCGGCGTGCAGCGCAAGCAGGATGTTCTCCTCGTCCATGCCGGTGAGAGCCGCGAAGGCCTCACAGGTTGCCAGACCCTCCTCATCGAGCAGGTTGCGGTCGGTGCCGTCGCCGTAGATGATGGTCGCGTTCGGGAGCATTTCGGACAGTGCTTCGCAGCGTTCGAGTTTGTTTTCGATAATCTTGACTGCAATGCCGGAATTCAGCAGGATTTTCGCAAGAAAGTACGAGATTTTGCCGCCGCCGACCAGCATCGCAGAGGAAATGCGCTTGACCGGCAAACCGACCTTCTCGAAAAATTCGCTCTGCTCGTGCGGCGGAATGATAACCGTGATGTTGTCGTTTTCGCGCAGGATGAAGTCGCCCTTGGGAATATAGGTCTGACCGTCGCGGCGGACCATACACAGCAGCACGTCCGTGCGGAGCAGCGGATTAACCTCGCAGACCGCCATACCGTCCAGGCGGGACTCGTGCGGGATTTTGAGGTCGAGCAGCTCGATGCGTCCGCGGGCAAACGTGCTGACGCGGATGGCCGACGGGAAGCGGATCAGACGCGAAACAACACGCGCGGTGGACAGCTCGGGGTTGATGACCATCGAAATACCCAGCTCATCACGGATAAAGCCGAGGTCGGATACATATTCCGGATCGCGCACACGCGCAATGGCGTGGCAGCCGGATGCTTTACGAGCGATCAGGCAGGAAAGCAGATTGATTTCGTCATGGGTGGTAACGGCGATTAGCAGGTCGGTATCCTGCACGCCGGCTTCACGCAGAACGTGATAGCTGGTGCCGCTGCCCTTTACTGTAGCAAGGTCGTATGTGTTGGACAGTTCATCCAGACGGCGTTCGGACAGGTCAATCAGTGTCAGGTCGTGTCCGGCCGCGCTGAGCTGTCCCGCTAGCTCCGAGCCGACTTTGCCGCAGCCTACAATAATGATGCGCATAGCGCACCTCCGATCTATTTCTCTATAGCTGTGCTCTGTTGACACAGTCTTGATACGCATATAGCGATTATAGCTGTTTGACCGAGAAAAAGCAATATCCAGACAGGAATTTTGCAGGAGTTTAGCGGAAAACCGACAAATAGGGAGAAATAGTCGGTGTATAGCTGATAATAGTATGTCCGAAAAAAAGGAAAAACCACCCGAACGGGTGGTTTTCACTGCGGATTAAAGTTCCGCGACAGGTCACTTAAACTGTGTATAAGTGGTATCGCTTGCGTAGCCGTCGCTGTCGGTCTGGTGCATGGAGACCAGATTGCCGTTATCATCAAAGGTACGGGTATCGGTTGAGAGGGGGCCGCCTTCGATGGTCGAGCGGGTGGTCTGCGTTTTGCCGTCCACCGAGTACACGGTGAGCACCTCGAACACGATGCCGCTCTCGTCTACGGTGACCGACTGGATGAGCCGTCCCTGACTGTCGTAGCGGTTGTCGGTGGAGGAGGTGATATTGTCCTCGCCCTCGTAGGTGCGGGAGGACAGCACGTCGCCGTTGGTGTTCATGCCCATGCGGACGACCATCAGCTCGTTGCCGTCTGCGTCGTAAACCGTGTTGACGGCAGAGGACTGACCGTTGTCAACCTCGGTGTAAACCGTCTCGGAGGAGGCCGAAAGTTCGCCGTCCTCGTAGTTTTCTGTGCGCAGAACGCGGTTTTTGTCGTCATAGCTGCGGCGATACTCCGAGGTGGAGTTGTTGGTCTTGTCGGTGGTGACAGCATCTGTGCAGTTGCCGTTTTCGTCGTAGGTGTAGTCTGTGTAGGTGAAGTTGAGCGGCTCCTCCTGACCTTCCACGGTCTGCATGGTGTAGGAGCGGAAGGTGTTGCCGTCCTTGTCATGGCAGTTGACCGTGTAGCTGCGGTTGCCTTCCTCCGTGCGCAGCTCCAGTTCGTAGGAGGCAGCACGCGGCAGAACGGAAGCCAGCTGTGTCGGCACCTGCTCCATCACGGCAATGCGGCATGCAGGCGTGCGGTCATACGCGATGGTGGCACCGAGCACGATGACCGTGCTTACAATACAGGAAATAATGCGTTTAATCATATTTTTGTTCCCCTAAAATAATTAAGGTATAATAATTTCGGGAATCAAGGTGATTCCGGAAAAATGCAGCCGAACCGGAATTCGGCTGCATTCAGCGTTGCTGGATTTTTACTGCGGTGTTGCCTCAGTTACTTTACGATTTCCTTCGCTGCAGCGGTCAGAGCCTCGACCTTTTCTGCGGCCTCGGCCTTGTTCTCGCCCTTGGCCATGATGTAAACCTTGACCTTCGGCTCGGTGCCAGACGGACGGATGATGAAGCTCGTGCCGTCCTCCAGATCGTAATACAGAACGTTCTGGCCCTTCAGCTCTACTTCGGTCTGTGCGCCAGTTGCCAGCTCGGTCTGGATGCCGGACTGCAAGTCGCGAACGTCCTTTACTGCGGTTCCGCCAACTCCCTTGAGCGGGGTCTCACGCAGCTCCTTCATCAGCTCTGCCATGCGGGTCAGACCGGATACGCCCGGCATCACGATAGACAGAGTTTCTTCTGCATAGTAGCCGTAACGCTTGTACATGTCCTGCATTGCATCGTACAGGGTCATGCCCTTGGTGCGGTAATAAGCAGCCATCTCTGCAATCAGCATGGATGCAATGACAGCGTCCTTGTCGCGGGCATGGTCGCCGCACAGGTAGCCATAAGACTCCTCAAAGGCGAACAGGTACTGATGTGAACCGGTTGCTTCGAATTCCTTGATCTTCTCCGCCAGGAACTTGAAGCCGGTAAACGTATCAAAGCAAGCAACGCCGTTGTCGTTGGCAACCTTGCGTGCCATTTCGGTAGAAACAACAGACTTGAGCACTGCCGGATGCGGCGGCATGGTGTTGGTCAGCTTCTTTGCCGTGATGATGTAGTCAATCAGCAGCACGCCCATCTGGTTGCCGCTCAGCGTGACATAATCACCGGTGCTGCTCTTGAGCACGGTGCCGCAGCGGTCGGAGTCCGGATCCGTGCCGATAATCAGGTCAACACCCTGCTGCTTTGCCATCTCGATAGCCAGATTAAAGCCTTCCTTGTTCTCCGGATTCGGAGACTTTACGGTCGGGAAGTTGCCGTCAATGACCATCTGCTCCGGCACACAAATCACGTGCTTGTAGCCGATGCGCTTGAGGATTTCCGGAACCAGCTTGTAGCCCGCACCGTGGAACGGCGTGTAAATAATCTTGAAGTCATCGGCAACCTGTGCGATGCAGTCCGGATTGATGCTCATCTTCTGAATCTGACGCAGGTAAATCTCATCGGATTCCGGTCCGATAATCTTAATCAAACCCTTGTCAATGGCTTCCTGATGATCCATGGTCTTGACATCGGTAAACATGTCCAGCGCGTCCATTTCCTTTGCCACAACGTCAGCTTCCTTCGGCGGCAGCTGTGCGCCGTCCTCCCAGTAAACCTTGTAGCCGTTGTACTCCTTCGGGTTGTGGGATGCAGTGATCATAACGCCTGCAAGGGTGCCATATGTACGAACCGCAAACGAAAGCACCGGAACCGGACGCAGGGATTCATACTCAATGACATTGATGCCGTTCGCTGCCAGAATGCTGGCTGCCAGATGAGAGTACTCATCCGAATGCAGACGGCTGTCGCAGGCAATTGCTACACCGCGCTGCATAGCACGCGGGCCATACTGCTTAATCAAATTTGCCAGACCCTGCGTTGCTGCACCGACAGTAAAACGATTCATTTTATACAGACCAATGCCCATCGTGCCGCGCAGACCCGCTGTGCCGAAGGAGAGCGGTGCAAAAAATCGCTCCTGGATTTCCTTCTCATTGCCCTCCAGAGCTGCCAATTCCGCATGTTCCTCTGCGGTCAAAGCCGGAGATTCCATCCACTTGCGATATTCTTCCATATAGCCCATTTCAAAACACCTCATATTTCCTATTTTATTTTTTTCATAGAATTTTTCTTCTGTTGAAACAGAAGATATCTCTAGAAAAATTATACAGCATTTCACAGGAAATTTGAAGGATAATTTACCAAAATTACAAAATGTTTTTATCGCACACAACGCGCCCCTGTATTTTACAGCACTTTATCTAAATTTGATGGATATTTTTGTGTTACTTTGCAAAAGCAACACGATTTTTGCGTTTTCGAAATAAATTTTTCAGCTATTTTCTACGTAAAAAACGGATGTCCGCGCGGACATCCGTTCTTGCTTTTTATTTGAAATTTATTCTTTCGGCAGCAGCACTGCTTCGCAGCGATCCAGCACACCGGCCAGTGCCGCCAGCACGGTGCCGTAGTTCGCAGACGGAACGCCTGCCTCGCGGCAAATTGCCACGCGCGCCTGTACCGAACGGGTGGACATCGTCGCACCGGTGTCGTGAATGACGAGATCATACGACGACAAATCCTCCGGCAGATCCAGACCAAAGTTGTAATCAATCTGCAGCTCCTCACCCACGACACGGCGCAGCGAACGCGGAATCTTGATTCTGCCGATTTCCTTATATACCTCGCTCGCACGGCTGCCAACGGCAACGAGAATGCGGCTGTTTTCCTTCAAATCACCCAGCGTGCGCGCACCGGCGATGAAGTCCTCGAGCACACCGCGCTGTTTTGCATACAGCAGCGAATACGAGGTCATCGGAACATTTTCCGGCACAATATCACGCACCTTGCCGAACGAACGTGCATAGGCAATGACCAGATCGACGCGCGGAATCTCCTTGAGCGCGTTTTCCAAATCATCCTCGTGGATGATGACGCAGCGTGCGCCGCGGTTGATCAAGTCCATCATAATCAGGTACTCATGAATCAGACCGGATTCCGGCACGAGCAGCAGGACATAATCTCCCTCGCACACCAGATTGTCCGGCACAAGAGAACCTTCGATATCTTCGCTGGTTCGAACCATCTGCGACAGGCGGGCACGCAGCAGCGATATCGAGCCGGACGTATTGGCAGAGATAAAGATTGCATCCGGAAACTCCATTTTGAGCTTGGCAATATCGCCCGCATACGCTTCGTCACAGCGGTTAAATACCTGCAGATACGGCACATCATTTTTGACGAGCCAATCATGCGCATGCTGATAGGTCTGACGCGCCGTTTCATCAAATTCCTGGATGTTAATTACATAAATAGCAATGTCAGCGCGGCGAACCGTATTGCGCACGCTCGTTGCATTTTCGCCGTCCAGCTCACTGACGTCGTTGAGTCCGGCGGTGTCAATCAGCGTAACTTCCCCGATATGTCCAAGACGGCAGCTGCCGACAATCGGACCGTACTTTTCTTTTCCGCTCCGTTTGATGTCCTTGCGGTGCGAGACCAGCAAGTTAAAAATACTCGTCTTGCCGCTGCCCACCTGACCGAACAGAACAACATGCCGATTCTGACCGCCGATTTCGCCCGCCAGATCTGCGGATAAATAGTTATGTCTCATGATTTTTCTCCTCCCTATGGGATCACTCCGGCACCATCGCATCTCTATGCTGCCGAACGCCGGAAGGAAGCCTCCTTTGAACTCTTTTCTACATAGCTTTCATTATATCATGAAAATACAAAATGTACAGAGCGATGCCGCTTTTTTACCAACGTGCTTCCTTTTCTTCATATACCAGCGCAATGCCGCCCGGGCCGACATAGGTTCCGATAACCGCACCGATTTCTACATACGTGATTGCAATGTCACTGATGTGCGTCTGGAGCATGCGCGTAATCATCTCAACGCGCTCCGGCGCACAAGACGAAATCACCATGACATGATGCAGGTCTGCGGCGTGCCGCAAGAATCCCTCGACGAGCTTTTTGCAGCCGGCCTGTACACCGCGCACCTTGTCCACATTCTTCGGCTCTCCCTCAAAAAACGTGAGCAGCGGCTTAATGCCCATGACCTTGCCCGCAAGAGCGGTTGCCTTTCCGATGCGGCCGCCTTTGCGCAGATATTCCAAGCTGTCAAAAATAAAATACACCGCCAAATGATTCTGCAAATACAACAGACGGTTGAGAATCTCCTGTGCCCGACAGCCCTCGCGCACCATGCGCACAGCTTCCAGCGCGAAGCCCGCCACAGCGCCGGACGCCGTCATCGAGTCTATCAGATGAATGTTGGGCTGAAATGCTTCTTCCTCCCGCAGCATACGGCGCGCCATACTGGCACCGCTCAGCGAGCCGGACATCTTGCCGGATACCGTGATGACAATGATATCATCATAATCCGCAAACTGCTTCATGGCATCCATCCATGTCTCAATGGTCGGCTGGCTGGTTTTCGGCAATTGCTTGCTCGCAGCGAGCTTTTTGAAAAACTCCTCGCTGGTCAGATCGATACCGTCTCGATATACCGAACCGTCCTCAAAAGTCACCTGAAGCGGAACGACGGAAAATCCTGCTTTTTGTGCACGTTCCGGCGTAAAATCACAGCTGGAATCCGCAAGAATTGCTATTTTACTCATATCTATTTCTCCTCATTCTCCATATCAGCTTTTCTTGCTTTCAGTGTAGCATATCCGCATCTATTCATCAAGCACTGCAAGAAAAAAACGCCTGCCAATTGCCTTGGCAGACGTTGCTCTCGTTATGCTTCCGGCGTACCGGATTTGTTGTCCTCCTTGGGCCGTCTTCTCGGACGACGGCGGCGCGGCGGACGATGCGCATCGACAAAGTCTTTGCCCTCCTGCGGGCGGCGCTCATTTTGTGCCGGACGGTTTTCTCCCTGTTCGGCATTTTTGTTATTGCGCTCACGGTGCGGACGGCGCGGACGGGATTTATGCTGCTTGTCGCCGGTTTTTGCATATTTTTCCCGCTTTTCTCCGTGCTCTCCGCCCTGCTTTGCCGCAGCTTCTGAAGGCTTGCGGCGTTTTTTCGGGCGTTCGGAACGGCGATTTTCCTGCTGCTCGCTGTGCGCGCCCTCGTGCTGCTCCTGTGGCTCGATGCTGTCAGTCAGCTTGTCCGCAACCTTCGGCGCAGCTGCCGGCTTTGCCGACATCGGACGCGCAGGACGGCGCGTTCTGCGTCCTGCCTGCAAGACCTGACAATCTGCACACGCATACACGCGCGGCGTGTCCGGATCGTCCTCCAGCTGTACGGTGCACTGTCCGCGCAGCATGGCGTTGTTGAGCACCACACCGATGCCGTCCGGTGTCTGCACCGTGGAATCTATGCGCGGTGTCACGCGCGCCAATTCTTCATATGCCTCCTGCTCATATTTCAGGCAGCACATCAGTCTGCCGCAGGTGCCGGAAATTTTTGTCGGATTGAGCGACAAATTCTGCTGTTTTGCCATATTGATAGATACCGGCTGAAAATCGTCCAAAAACGATGCACAGCACAGCGGTCTGCCGCAGATGCCCAATCCGCCCAGAACCTTCGCCTCATCGCGCACGCCAATCTGACGCAGCTCGATGCGGGTGCGAAAGACCGATGCCAGATCCTTGACCAGCTCGCGGAAGTCTACACGGCCATCCGCTGTGAAATAAAACAAAACCTTATTGAGATCAAATGTATATTCGACGGAGACCAGCTTCATATCCAGCTTGTGCTCCGCAATTTTCTTTTCGCAAATCGCAAAGGCTTCCTTTGCGCGCTTTTGATTGGTCTCTACGACCTTTTCATCCGAATGTGTCGCAACGCGCAGCAGCTTTTTGAGCGGCTTGGTGACCTCGCCCTCTGCAACATCTCTGTTGGCAATGGCAACTTCTCCATATTCTACGCCCCGTGCCGTCTCAACGATGACATGCTGTCCCACTGTTGTCTGGATGCCGCACGGGTCAAAATAATATACTTTTCCGACTTCTTTGAATCGGACGCCTATAATCTGAGCCAAATTTGTTCCTCCTACATCTCGCCAAAGCGGCGAAACGCTCTCTCATAAAATCTATTGTATCCGCTCAAAACTTCCGGCGGCAAGACAGCCTGTCAGCAGCGCCATGCTCGGATTGCGGGAAATGCGTTCGTCCAGCTCGCCTATCCAATCATACAGTGCGAGCAATTGGCGCACGGTGAGCGTTCGGCTCACCGCCTGTGTCTGTTCGGACAGAGCCGGAAGCAGCGGGGACGGTATACCGCGCGCGCAGAAAATCGCATCGCGCAGCGCGGTGCGCAGCGCTGTCAGCACATGAGAAAACTGCTGCCGCGATAAGCCGGAGCAGTTTTCTGCCGCCTGCAGCAGTCCCAGCTCTTGCCTGCACTCCAATGCACGCAAAAATTCGCCCGCCAGCTGCGTCATTTCTTCCGCCTCATCGCTGAGTGCCGCCAGCGCGTCACCCGCGATGCCCTGACAGCCTGCGGCGGCGCATTGCAGCACTGCGCTGTCTTTATCCGGATACTGTCGGCGCAGCAGCTGCATGACACAGCCGGTATCCAGCGGCACCATGGCATATTGCGTGCAGCGCGACAAAATCGTCGGCAGGATGGCACTTTCATTTTCCGTCATCAAAATGAAAAACGCATATTCCGGCGGTTCTTCCAGCAGTTTGAGCAGGGCATTTTGCGCCGCAGCGTTCATGTTCTGCGCATGGCGAATGAGAAAAATGCGGCGGTCGCTGTCGCCCGGATACACGGCACATTCCGATCGAATGCGGCGTGCAGTGTCCACTTTAATTTCCGCATCGCCCGCATCAATGCAGGTGACATCGGAATGATAATTTTGCTCGACCTTTCGGCAGGCGGCACACTGTCCGCACGGCTTTTCTCCCGTGCTCTCACACAGCAGTGCCATCGTCAGCACGCGCGCCGCGGTCAGCTTGCCGATGCCTTTCGGACCGGTCAGCAAAATGCTCTGCGGAAAGCGTCCGTGCAGGGCATGCTGCCAAGCTGCTTTCAATTCTTCATTTCCCAGCAAACTGGCAAACGTCATGACGGTTCCGCCTTTCCTCAAAAATCACCGTCCATCACGCAGATGGATGCAGTATCAGTATACCATCCGTCCCGCAGAAATTCAATGTGAACTTGCCGAATCCGCTCTCCCGGATATACAAGCGGCACGCCGGGTGGATACGGCGTAATCGGCCGCGCACAGATTTTTCCGGCGCTGTGCCCCAACGGCACGGTTGTTTTGGCGCCAAACCACGCCTTTCGCACCGAGCACACGCGCTCCGGCTCCGGAAACGGCAGCGGCTGCCGATGCGGCTTGGAAACGGCGCAAAACCGCTTGTCGCGCAGCGCGCCCATAAGCCGCGCATAATCGCGCTCGGTGTCCGCGCCGGTACAAATGCACACGAGATAATTGGCATCCGCCATCTCCGCATCAATCGCAAAATCTTCATGCAATATGGCGGAAAGCTCCTGTCCCGTGACATTGGTGTTCGTGCACCGAATGGTCAGCCGGCACGGGTCAAGCGGTGCCTTTTCCTCTGTCAGGGTCTCAAATGCGGTTACCTGCGCAATCTCCCGCCGCAGCACCCGCACCCGCGCGGCACACTGCGCATACGCCTGTGCGCCGTCGCCTTCCAGCCAAGCCCGCGCCAAGTCAATGGACGCGAGAAGCAGATACGATGGGCTGGACGTGCCGAACAGCGGTGCCGTCTCCAGCAGCGTGTCAAACGGAATGCGGCCGGACGAGAGCAAAATCGCGCTTTGTCCCCATGCGGGCAGTGTCTTATGTGTGCTCACCGCCGCCAAATCCGCGCCCTGCTCGATGGGAGACGGCAGACCGACCGCCTTGCAATGGGCGCCATGCGCCGCATCGACGAGCAGCGGCACGCCATGCGTATGACAAATCTCCGCCAACTGGGGGATATTTTGCAAAATACCATAGTAGTTCGGGCTGGTCACCAAAACAGCGGACGCCTGCGGGTTCTGCCTCAGCGCATGTTCCACATCTTGCGCGTCAAGCAGTCCCGGCATGCCGTCCAGCGGCTCCGACACGACAAACACCGGTGTCAAATCCAGCAGTGCCATCGCGTGCGTGACGGATTTGTGACAATTCCGATCTAAAATCAGCGTGCCGCCCTCTGGCACAGCCGCGCCGATCGCCGTCATCAGCGCTTGCGTCGAGCCGCCCGTCAAAAACAGACAGTCACGGGCGCCATAGTATCGCGCGGCATCGCGCTCAGCGGAGAGAATCGGTTCATCTCCCTCATACAAATTGCCGGTTCCCTCGATTTCCGTGTAATCAATCGGAAACGGAAAATTCAGCTCCGGCAAAACCGGACGGCCTTTGTGTCCCGGCATATGAAAACGGGCGGCCTTGCGAGCCGCCTGTTTCCGTAACTGTTCATACAATCTTGCGTCAGACATATTCCTTGGTTACCAGCGGGCTGAGATACAGCGGGTTGACATCGAGAATCGCGGTGTCACCGTTTTTAATATCCAGTCCTGTCACATCGCAGGATACATGGCACAGACCCACATGTCCCAGCACGCGGACGCGATGTCCGGCAATGCTGATGTAGATATTGCCCTTGCCCCTGCCGTCTTCCAAATCGTTCTTTACATAGCGCATGACATCGCGCGGACGGAACAAATCGCGCTTTTTTTCCACGGAAAAGCCGTCTGTATAGCCGACCGGCACAACCGCCACGCGTGTAGTGTCCTTTGCGACATAGCCCGCGCCATAGCCAAAGGTGTGACCCTTCGGCACGGTGCGCGTCTCAATGACGCGGCTTTCGAGATAACCCAGACGGGACAGTCCATACTTTGCGCCGTTGACAATGCGTCCGGTAAACGCAGAGCCGACGCGAACCGCGTCCAGCATCATATCGTCATAGCGGAACACACCGTTGGAGTTTGCCGCATGGCGCATGCCGACACAAATACCGTCCGCTTCCAGCTGGCTGATGATGTGGCACAGCTGCTTATACTGTCCGCGCGTTGCCGCTTCATCGGCAAACGAGGAGTGAAAATGCGTATAAATACCGGTCACCTGCATGCCCGGGCACGCCGTATACACCTTTTTTATCTCCGCATACTGATCCGGCAAAAAGCCGTAGCGTCCCATGCCCGTGTCAATCTTGACATGCGCCTTTGCCTGCATGCCGCAGCCCTGTGCAACTTCATTCAGGCACTGCGCCGCCTCCGGCGAACCGACCGTCGCAATCGCGTTCGCCTGCACGACCTGATACGCTTCATCCGCCATCGCGGTGGAGCGCATGACGAGAATGTCTTCCTCGGTATAGCCCCAATCGCGCAAGCGCTGGGCGTCCTCCGGCTCGGTCACGGCAAACATGCGGATGCCGGTCTCCTTCAAGACCTCTGCCATCTGCTTCATGCCAAAGCCGTAGCCGTCTGCCTTGAGTACGGCAAATACCGGCACGCCCGCCTTTTTCTCAATGATGCGGGCATTTTCCTTGAGCTTTTCCCGCTCAATCACGAACTTTTTCATGTTACTTGTTCTCTTCCGGCTTCTTTTCTTCTTTCTTTGCCTGCGACTCGCCGCGATGATCGCCGGTCAAATTCTTCGGCTTGGAAGTATCCAGCGCAGCGTTCTTCTTCAGGAAGCGCTTGCGGCGCAGGTTGCGATAGGTGCTCTGACCGTGTACAACGGCAAAGTATATCGGCTTGTTGAATACCAGATCATATTCGCCGACAAACTGTACCAGATCGCCATTGAAATCCTTCTTGAAGCGGTACAGACCGTACAGCGGGTTATCCGGTGTCAAATCGCCGGAAACGCCGCGGAAGTCATAGATGCGGCACTTCTTCTCCAGAGACCACTGAATCATCATCCACTGCAATAAGTAGTTCGGCATCAGCTTGCGGACGTCAAATTCCTTGGTGCCGTTTGCGGATGCGCCGTACAGATACCAAACCTTGTCGCCGTAGTAAATCGCAAGCGTACCTGCAATCGGCTTGTCCTCATAAAATGCCATGTACAGACGGGCATTGTCTCCCATCGCATCCAGCATCTTATTGAAGTAGCTTGCCGGACGGGTGACAAAACCATCACGCAGACCGGTTTCCAGCATCATCTTTGCGAAAAACGGCATCATTTCCTTGCCAACCAGCTTGATCTTGACGCCGCGCTTGATTGCCTTGCGCACCTTGGTACGGGTATCCGTCTTAAAGTGCATGATGGCATCCTCGCCCTGCGTGTCGTCGACAGTGATGTCGAATGCCTCGCCCGGCTCAGCGGTATAAATCTTCTTGGCGTTCATCTCGGAGACGTCCAGACGGAACACGAAATTCGGCTGAATGCCCTCAAAGTTCTTGCCGTCGCCGGTGGCATTTTTAAAGCCCAGATGCTCCAGCTCCTTGATAAATTCCTTATCCTCAATCGAAACGTCCGGATCAATCTTGAGCACGTAAGAATGATACTTCTTCGCCAGCACGCGAGCGCCCTCGATGAGCTGCTCCATGGTTGCGCGGTCATGCGGATCGCAAACCGGACCGCGGCAGCCGTACATCAGTGTCCACGGCATATGCGGCAGGTTGCGGATGAGCACGGCGAGAGAGCCGCAGATTGCGCCGTTCTCGTCGCGAACGATGACTGCTTCCCACTTCCAGTTATCCTTCAGGTTCGCCCACTTCTTGGACTGCGCGAAATGGCCAAACGGGTGGCTCATATTAAAGGCTTCGTATTCAGCCAGCGTATTATCATTTACAAATTCAAACATTTCCATCCTCCTGATCTGATTGGAACAGAATTTCATACTTATTTCCATTATAACACCGGAACAAACGAACGTCTATGCGCGTTCCGGCATATTTTTTAATTATATGCCATTTCTGACGCATGTACAAGGTGCAATCATCCGTATTTTCAGATGTTTTGCGCCGAATCCGAGTGCACATTACCGAAGGCACGCGCCGGTTCCTGCCGTCCTCCGTGAAATTCCATTCACAGCCACGCCGCACAGAACGTCATATCCGAGCAAAAAATTTGCAAAATCTGAACAACTTTGCCGTTTTTTTGTCATTCTTTGCAGGCACGATTTGTCCCCCTTGCAAAAATAGACAAAAATTTCCGCTTTCGCACGCTAAATTACAGCAGTCGGATGAAAAGGAGTCTGGCGTCTTGACAACCCCGCCTCAAATGCGATTTAATAAGAATGTCAGTTTGAACGAACTGGTAATATTATCTGATTACATAGGGACCGATATATGACTCTTTTTTATCCCTATGTACCGTTGAAAGGCAGGTATCACTCTCATGTCCGAAGGAAGAATTTATAACTTTTCGGCTGGCCCGTCCATGATGCCGCTGCCGGTCCTCGAGAAGGCCGCAGCAGAAATGACCAACTATGGCGGTTCCGGCATGTCAGTTATGGAGATGAGTCACCGTTCAAAGTACTACGACGATATTATCAACGGTGCGCAGGACGTTCTGCGCCGCGTCTATAATATCCCGGACAACTACCGCATTCTGTTTATGCAGGGCGGCGCAACCATGCAGTTCTCTGCAGTTCCGCTCAACCTCATGGTAACCGGCAAGGCAGATTACGCCATCACCGGCAACTTCGCACGCAATGCATACAAGGAAGCAAAGAAGTTTGGCGACATTCACATCGCTGCAACCTCTGAAGCTGACAACTTTACTTGGGTTCCGACCCCGGATCAGCTGGACATCCGCCCGGATGCAGATTACTTCTACATCTGCGCAAACAACACCATCTTCGGTACCGAATGGCACTACGACCCGAACGCAGGAGATGTTCCGGTTGTTGCTGACATGTCCTCCAATATTCTGTCCAAGCCGGTCGACATTTCCAAGTACGGTATCATTTACGCCGGCGCACAGAAGAACATGGGTCCGGCAGGTATGGCAGTTGTCATCATTCGCGAGGATCTCATGGGTCACTACCGCGAGAACATGCCGGTTCTGCTGGATTACCAGCTGATGGCTGACAAAAACAGCATGTACAACACGCCTCCTACGTACTCCATCTACATGATGAAGCTGGTCACCGAATGGGTCGAGCAGATGGGCGGTCTGGAAGCGATGGCAAAGAATGCGGATCTCCGCAGCAGCATGCTGTATGACTATCTGGATTCTACCGATTTTTACAAGGGTGCTGCACAGAAGGCTTCCCGTTCCCGCATGAACGTCACCTTCCGCACCGGCAACGATGAGCTGGATAAGAAGTTTATTCAGGAATCCATCGACGCCGGCATGACCAATCTGAAGGGTCATCGTCTGGTTGGCGGTATGCGCGCTTCTATCTACAATGCTATGCCGATCGAGGGCGTTGAGTACCTCATCGACTTCATGAAGAAGTTCGAGAACAACAACAAGTAATGTGCTTGTAAAGGAGATTTTTCTGTCATGCATCAGGTAAAACTGTTTAATAAGATTTCGAACGCAGGTCTCGATCTGCTCAAGAAGGATTCCTACGAGTATTCGGAGGATTTGACGGACTATGATGCGATCTTAGTTCGTTCTGCCAAGCTGCACGATCTGGAGTTCCCGAAGGGACTCAAGTGCATCGCCCGTGCCGGCGCCGGTGTCAACAACATCCCGCTCAAGAAGTGCACGGAAAAGGGCATTGTCGTATTCAACACCCCGGGCGCAAACGCAAATGCCGTAAAGGAACTGGTTCTGTGCGGTCTGCTGCTGTCCTCCCGTGACATCATCGGCGGCGCAAACTGGGTAAAGACCCTCGCAGGCAACGGCGACCAGATCAGCGCACTGGCTGAAAAGGGCAAGTCGAACTTTGCCGGTCCAGAAATCGCAGGCAAGACGCTGGGCGTCATCGGTCTGGGTGCCATCGGTGTCCGCGTGGCAAACGCTGCCATCGAGCTGGGCATGGATGTCATCGGCTATGACCCGTATCTGTCTGTCAATGCTGCTCTGAACATCCAGCGCGGCGTAACTTATACCGCAAACCTCAACGACATCTTTGAAAAGTCTGACTACATCACCGTACACGTTCCGCTGATGGATTCCACCCGCGGCATTGTCGGCGAGGAAGGCATCGCAAAGATGAAGGACGGCGTTCGCATTCTCAACTTCGCCCGCAACGGTCTGTGCGACGAGGATGCTGTCATCGCAGGTCTGGAATCCGGCAAGGTTGCTTGCTACGTGACCGACTTTGCTTCCGAGAAGCTGCTGGTACAGCCGAAGGCAATCTGCCTGCCGCATCTGGGTGCTTCCACGCCGGAGAGCGAGGACAACTGTGCGCGCATGGCTGCCGAGGAACTCATCGAGTACCTCGAAACCGGTACCATCCGCAATTCCGTCAACTTCCCGAATCTGCGCGTACCGCGTGAAGCAAACATTCGTATCTGCATCATGCATCGCAACATGCCGAATCTGATTGCACGTCTGTCCACCACGCTGTCTGACCGCGGCATTAACATTGAAAACATGGGCAGCCGTCCGCGTGACGAAATCGCTTACACCATCATGGAGACCAACAACGAGTTGACTCCGGAGACAAAGGCTGCTCTGCAGGCTGTAGAAGGCGTTATTTCGTTCCGCGTTATCGAGTAATCATATCTTCTATATAATGTACTACCGCAAAAGCGCCGCTTCCTTCACGGAGGCGGCGCTTTTGTCTTGTGCGCGCAGCAAAAAGCAACAGCCCCGCACATTTCTGTGCGGAGCTGCCGACAAAGAGAGATAGAAAAAGTTAGAAAAAAACGAAAATTATTTTTCGCGGATACGCGTTACAGAAAAATTGAAAATCTCGCTGCGGAGATAATCTATGGTATACAAGACCGGATTGCCGCGGGAGTCAAAATGCTGCTGTTCCATGCCGAGGATCTGCATATCCTGCTGTTCTCCGCGCAGTTGGACAGCCAGCGGGTCATCATGCTTTGGAATCAGGATGTGCGCCGAGGAGCGGCTGACAAAAATGCCTTTGCGGTTCTCAAAGTAGAAAAACAACGAATCCGGCATGTGCATCGGGTCTAATTCATCCGCCAGATATACCGGCATGTAATGCATGCTGCAGCAAATCGGGTCGCCGCTCTTGGTATAGCGCGTGCGATTGACGTAAAAAACATTGATTCCGGACTTGACGCCGAGCGCCGATGCCACTTCACTGGACGGAATGGTGAGTCCGGTTGTATAGCTGGAGCGTCCCTCTGCGATGCCGGCCTGACGAATCATTTCGCTGACTGCGCACAGGCGCGTCAAGTCATTTTCCGCCCTGGCGGACACTTCCATGAGGAAGGTGCCGACGCCATGCTTGGAGTAGATAATGCCCTCTCGCCGAAGCAGTTCCAGCGACGCACGCCATGTTTCGCGGCTGATTCCGAAGTGCCGTGCCATTTTTGTCTCGGACGGCAGGCGTTGTCCCGCCTGATACATGCCCTCTCTGCACAGTACCATAAATTCTTCCTTCGCGCGCAGCGACGATGACATTCGTTTCATCTCGAACTCCCTTCTGCTCGTCTAGACCTCCATGCCGACTTGTCCAACCTCTTTTGCCCAGAGGTACATGTTTCGGCTCATGTTGTCTGCTTTCGTTGTTGTTGTACTTAGTATATCCTGTTCTGAGGAGAAAGTAAATTCGCAGTTTCAACAAAATGCGGGCACGTGCACACCGTGCTTTTACCAATTATGTGCGCGTGCACGCAATTATTTTGCGTGCACTGCTTGTTTTTCAGATTGTTATTTTTTCGGCATGCTTCCGCCGAAAATCCGGCATACAACCGTGCGCACTTGTCGGGCAGGTATACTTCGTTTTTTTTTGCGGTTATTTTGCGGTGTTTTCGTAAAAAAACGCTGCCGCAGACGCTGTTTTGGTGTATAATAGCAGTATCATTCCATACAACAACAGGAGGTCTTTCTGTATGGCTGAAAATAAAACCAACGCGATGCGCATGCTGGATCGCGCAAAAGTTCCCTATACGTCGCACACCTACGAAACCGACGGCGAACACGTCGACGGCATCACGGTTGCCACATCCATCGGCGAACCGCTGGAGCGCGTGTACAAAACCCTCGTGACCGCAGGCAAATCGGGCGGACACTATGTCTTTGTCATTCCGGTTGCGGCGGAGCTGGATCTCAAAAAGGCCGCAAAGGCTGTCGGAGAAAAATCCGTGCAGATGATTCACGTCAAAGACATCAACAAGCTCACCGGATATATTCGCGGCGGCTGCAGCCCAATCGGCATGAAAAAGCAGTTTCCAACCGTTCTCAGCGATTCTGCGCGCGATTTGCCGACCGTCATTGTGTCCGGCGGACGCATCGGCTTTCAGGTTGAGCTGGAGCCCAACGCACTGCTCAAGCTCATCCGCGGTCAGTTCGGGGACATTGAGGTAAAATAAAAAGCTGGAACCCATGGGTTCCAGCTCCGCTCCGTCAAGGTCTGCTCTGCTTTTTCTTGCGTTGATTATACCATCGGATGGAAAACAGAATGACGAACATCAGCACAATGGCGCAAACCACAATGCTTGCACCGAGGATAGCGTCCTGTGCGAGCTTAGGCAGATGGCTCAGCTTCTGCTGCATCGACGCAACAACTCCCTGTTTTTCCGACTCGGACTGTGTCTGCACAGCCTGTTCCTGCTTCTCATTTTTGTCATCCATCACAGGAAGCATCACGGTTGCCAGCGGCGCTGAACCGTCCAATCCGGTTTCTTCCTGATATGCTTTCCGGCTGTTTTCCGCAACCGAGATTTGCAGCTGCACACCGGACGGTGTTTGGGCGCAGGCGTAAGACAAATCTTTTTCCGTCATGCTCGATGGCAGGCGCAGAGTAACCGCCTGAAGCTCCGCTTCATCCAGTTTTCCGCCCGCTTTTTTGACTGCTTTTTTTGCCTGCTTTTCAAATGCATCTGTCGGCACCGTCAATTTCGGATACGCGCTCTCTGCATAATTGAGCAGCGCGGTTGTCTCTGTGAAAATACCATTCTTCACCGGACAATTGAGCAGCGTGACAATCATATTGCTGCCGTCGCCGGTCTTGGCACAGGCAATAAATGTGTTGTGTGCCTTGGTCGTCCAGCCGGTCTTTGCCGCATAAATACGCGCATCATAAACCGGACTTCCCTGCTCCAGCGCATTCACCTTGGTCTTAATCTGCCAGCCTTCCCCAATCACGTTGTCTGCCGGCAGCGTATACGTGACAGATCCCGCATATTTGGCAAATGCCGGATATTTATTTGCCGCTTGGGTGATAATGGCCATATCGTGTGCACACGTATAATGCCCATCGGCATCCAATCCGTTCGGATTCATAAAATGCGTGTGTGTGCAGCCGAGCTCCTCTGCCTTTGCATTCATCATGGCAACGAAGTTATCCACGGTACCGCCTACAGCTGCTGCGAGGATGTTCGCCGCATCGTTTGCGGAATAAACCAGCATACAATACATCAGCTCGTCCAGCGTCAGATTCTCACCGGCCTCAAAGCCAATGCGCGTTGACGCCAAATCAACCGTCGCCAGCGCCTCATTGGTCGCGGTCGTCGTGCCCTGCAAATCGCTGTTTTCCATGGCGACGAGCGCTGTCATTGTCTTGGTGATGGATGCCATCGGCAGCTGTGTGTAGGCATCTTTTTCATATAAAATTTCTCCCGTGTCCGCATCCATGACGCACACACTTTGTGAAGTCGTCTGCGGCGCTGCAGCGAGTGCGCTCATGCTGCTGCACAGCAGAAGTACCGCCATCAGGCAGGCGGCAATTTTCTTACCCATGTATGTCCCTTCCCATCTGAATTATGTTTTGGTTTGTACAAAACCACTCTTTATGATACACGATAACCAGCAAAATAACAACCATACCGCCATCTTTTTAAGATTATTCACGGAGACTTCACATGATTTTGATTTTTTGGCTCTTGCTCGTCAATTGCATTGGTGCTTTCGTCACGATACACGATAAGCACGCAGCCCAGCGCGGCGCATGGCGCGTGCCGGAAAAAACGCTGTTTGCGCTGTGCATTCTCGGCGGCTGCCCCGGTGTCTATCTGACGATGCGCACCATTCACCACAAGACCAAGCACCGGCGATTTATGATTGGCATTCCGCTCATCTTTGCGGCACAGCTCGCCCTGTTTGCTTGGCTGTGTTATCAGCACACACCGGTTTTGCTGTAAGCAAAAACCGATTCACCCCCCATGATATACCATACAAGGAGGTCTTTTATGCTACTCATTCAAAACGGCACCGTTCTCGATCCATATACTGAGACTTGCAAAAAACTGGATATTCTCATTGACGATGCCGGCATCATTCACCGCATCGCACCCACCATTCCTGCGAACTATATCGAAGATGTCTATGATGCATCCGGCTGCATGATTTCTCCGGGTCTTGTCGACGTACACGTACATTTCCGCGACCCGGGACAGACGGAAAAGGAAGATATTTACACCGGCGCCGCAGCAGCAGAAGCGGGCGGATACACCACGGTTGTATGCATGGCAAATACCAAGCCGACCTGCGACAATCTGGAAACGCTGCAATACGTGCAGGATAAAGCGCGCCATGTCATGATTCACGTGCTGCAGGACTGTGCCGTCACCAAGGGATTGGGCGGCAAGGAGCTGGTTGATTTTGAAGCGCTGCACGAGGCGGGCGCTCCGGGCTTTACCGATGACGGCGTCAATTTGACCAGCGGCAAGCTGTGCTTAGAAGCCATGCGCCGCGCCAAGGCACTGGGCGTTCCGCTGTCGTTCCACGAGGAAGATCCGGCGTATGTCCTGTCTCCCGGCGTCAACTACGGCAGCAAAGCCGCAAAGAAATTCGATGTACTCGGCGCGATGCCGTCCTCTGAGGAAGAAATGATTGCCCGCGACATCGAGCTCGCCCTGATGACGGGCGCGCGCGTTGCGTTCCAGCACATCAGCTCCGCCAAATCCGTTGCGCTGATTCGCGCCGGCAAGGCGCGCGGTGCAGACGTGCACGCCGAGGCAACCCCGCACCATCTGGCTCTGACACAGGATGACGTGCTGACCTACGGCGTCAACGCCCGCATGAATCCGCCGCTGCGCACGGAGCAGGACCGTCAGGCACTCATTGCAGGTCTGGCAGACGGCACCATTGACATGATTGCCACCGACCATGCACCGCACACCGCGGAGCAGAAAAACAAACCGTTTGCACAGTCCATGTCCGGCATTACAGGTCTGGAAACCGCCTTTTCCGTGCTGAACACCGCGCTGGTTTGCACCGGCAAGCTGACGCCGATGCAACTCATGCGCTGCATGAGCCAAAATCCGGCGCAGTTCTACAACCTGACCGGCAAATCCATCGAAGAAGGCAACCGTGCCGAGCTCATGATTGCGGACTGGAACGCCGATATCACGTATACGTCGTATCGCTCCAAGTCCAGCAACACACCGTTTACCGGCAAGCCGCTCAAGGGCGAAATCAAGGGCATCGTGTGCGGCACGTACACCTCTCTCAAGCAGAAATAACCCCATGCATACAGCAAAAAATCCGGAGACATCGCGCGATGTTCTCCGGATTTTTTTGCGTTACTTATGATATTTTCCGCCGGATGCGATATTGAGCGCCCGATACAGCTGTTCCAGCACCATCACGCGCGCCAAATGATGCGGAAACGTCATCGGTGACATGGACAGCCGCAGCTGCGCGGATTTTTTGAGGCTTTCATCCAGTCCGCACGAACCGCCTATCAGCACACTGATGTGCGACACGCCGCTTCCCATCCATTTGCTCAGCTTATCCGCGAACTGTTCACTGGACAGCGTACCGCCCTCAATGCACATGGCAACCACGGCACTGCCTGCCGGAATTTTCGCGCGGATCGCCTCCGCCTCTTTGGCAAGTGCCGCGTCAATCTGCGCCTGTGACGGGCTGTCCGGCAGCCGCTGCTCGGTCAGCTCTATGATTTCCAGCTTACAGTAGCCTTTCAGCCGCTTTTCATACTCAGCACATGCCTCCCGATAAAATTTTTCCTTGAGCTTGCCGACACAAATCAACCGAACATGCAGCATGGCGCACCCTCCTCTGTCAGTGGTATCGGCTGCTCCATCGCGCCGCGCGGCGCAACGTATACCTCGCAGTCCGCGCCGCGCAGCTCCCGCTGCGTGCAGCGCAGAGCAGCCAGCGGATTGTTATTTTTATCACTCAAATGTGCGAGCACGAGCCGTTTTGCGCCGTTTTTGACGGCCTTCCGTGCGCCATCCGCGCACGCTTCATTGGAAAGATGGCCGAGCTTGCCGCGAATGCGCTGCTGCAGGTAAAACGGGTACGGACCATGTCTGAGCATATCCACATCATGATTGGATTCCAGCACAACGGTATCACAGCCGCAGATGGTCTGCTGTACCTCGTCTGACAAAAAGCCGGTATCCGTCACATAGCCGAGCTGATGCCCGCCGCCGTCAATGCGATAGGCAACCGGCTCTGCGGCATCGTGAGAAATCGGCATCGACTGCACACGCAGACCGTCCACGAAAAACGTCTCTCCGCCCGCAAAGAGACGGAAGTTCTTTTTTGCCTGCGGCAGCTTTTGCAAAATTGCCGCTCCGGTGCCAAATGTCGCATACACCGGCAGCTCATATTTTTTTACAAAGGTCGCCAAGCCTTTGATGTGGTCTGTGTGCTCGTGTGTGAGCAGCACCGCAGACAGATTCGGAATCTCCATATCAATGCGGTGCAGCGCCTGATTGAGCGCGCGCACCGACACGCCCAAATCAATTAGCACAGAAGTCTCTCCCGACTGCCACACGGCGCAATTTCCCGACGAGCCGGAAGCCACGGAATAATAAAAACTCATTGATATCCCCTTCGACAAAAATGGGGAACTGCCTCGGCAGTTCCCCCGCAAAGCTGCAAGAGCTTATTCGTTTACTCGTTCCATCTCGCCGCCGATGCCGCACACCTTTTCGACGAGCTTTTCATAGCCGCGTTCCACATAACCAATGTTGGAAACTGTTGTCACGCCCTGTGCGGCCAAACCAGCAATCACCATTGCCGCGCCTGCGCGCAGGTCATGTGCAACCACATCGGTGCCAAACAGATCCGGCACGCCTTCAATTACAGCGGTTTCTTTAAAGACGCTGATGTGTGCACCCATCTTTTCCAGCTCCTCCGCATAGCGGAATCGGTTCGGCCAAACACCCTCTGTGATATGGCTGGAGCCGTCCGCCAGCACCATAGCAGCCGCCATCTGCGGATGCATATCGGTCGGGAATCCCGGATACGGCATGGTCTTGAGATTGGTATGACGCAGCGGACCATTGCGAATGACGCGAATGGAGTCGTCATACATTTCAATCTTCACGCCCATGTCCTCCAGCTTGGTGCCGATGCACTCCAGATGCTTCGGAATGACATTCTTAATGAGAACATCGCCGCCGCAGGCTGCAACCGCCGCCATGTAGGTACCGGCTTCAATCTGATCCGGAATAATCGAGTACGTGCCGCCGTGCAGGCTTTCCACGCCGTTGATGACGATTTTATCCGTACCGGCGCCCTTGATATCAGCACCCATCTGATTGAGGAAGTTTGCCAAATCTACGATGTGCGGCTCCTTTGCCACGTTTTCCATGACGGTCTGTCCCTTTGCAAAGACAGCTGCCAGCATGACGTTCATGGTCGCGCCAACCGTGACAACATCGAAATAAATATGGCTGCCGACCAGACCCTCCGGCGCAATGGCCGAGATAAAGCCTTCCGGCTCCACGCGAACATAGCTATTCAGACGCTCAAAGCCCTTGATGTGCTGGTCGACCGGACGAATGCCGCCGAAATTGCATCCGCCTGGCATCGCCACGCGGGCATGTCCATATCTGCCCAGCTCCGCACCGATGAAGTAGTACGATGCGCGCAGACGCGTCATGAGCTCGAATGTCTCCGGACTTTCCAGATCCATGGTGCCCTTTTCGGTCTGAATGGTTGTTTCATCCAAACGGGTGATTTTCATGCCCATCTTTTCGAGAATCTCGAACTGCAACATGACATCGACAATATTTGGAACATTTTTAATAATACACGGCCCATCAACCATCAACGTTGCTGGGACGATAGCAACAGCAGCATTTTTTGCGCCGCTGATCGTCACTTCGCCGTTCAGCGGATGTCCGCCCTTGATGATATATTTCTCCAACGAAACCTTCTCCTTAAAATCCTAACTGCCAGGATAGTTGTTTCCCCAGTTAACCTCTATTTACCCTTCACGCATGTGCGGATTCCGAGAATACCCGTGTCAGCACATGTATACGAATAATATGTTAACACAACTATTACAAGAACGCAAACGATTTTTACACATATGCTGATTTTCCCCGCAAAAAAACAGTTTCATCAGGAAAAACGCGTCATTTTGGTACGGAATGCACAAAAATCATCCCTCTGCGTCCCAGATATCTGCCACGGCATCTGTTGCGTTTTGCTGTGTTGCAGCATTGGATGTGCTTTGCTCCGTGCCGTCCTCCGGCATCTCCAAGTCCGGCAATGCGTCATCCGCATCGGCATCGTTTGCCGTGACGCCGGTTCCGGAACCGGCGTCTGCCGCACTGCCGCTTCCTGCCTCCGCTTCATCGCCGGTCTGACTGGTTTCACCGATGCTCTCCGCCGTGACAACTTCTCCGGTCATAATATTGAGCAAATAGTCGCCCTGATCCGTCGAAAAGCGCCAGCATGGAATGGTCGCAAAGCGGCCGCCGCTGCGGTCCGACAGCACATATGCCGCCTGCACGCGAAGAATCTGTCCCGCACCGCTTTTTGCGCCCAGGAATTGAAACAGTGCCTGCTGCTCGGAATAGGTTTTCAGGGCGCGGATTTCCAACGGCTGCGCCGTGCCTGTGCACCAAGTGCCCGTAATATAGAAAATATTATTGGGCGCAATGGCAACATCCAAGCTGCATCCAATCAACTCCGTGTCATAGATGTTTTGCTGCACACTGACCGAAAATCCATTGTTGTCCTGTGTCGCAGCGATTTGCTTCCGAGAGACGGAAAATCCCGCCGTCTTCAGCAAGTTTTCCACCACCTCAGCCGCCTGATCGTTGTCCTGCGGCACCTCTACATCCGACAGCTGCACATCCGCATCCAGTTTTCCGGACTGCGACCACGATACCGTTCCATTGTCACCGCTCCAAACCACTGCGCTGCCCTTTGCTTGGGTCTTGATGTCTCCGCGCAGCAGCGTCTGCGCCAACTGCTTCTGCACGCGTTCGTCCGCCCGCAGCGTATACGCCTGCGGCGCGTGTTCCATCGTCCGGTACACACTGGATCCGCACAGCACGCCCTGCTGTGCGAGCATGCTGTCCATCTGCTTGTGCATCTGATGCTTGAGCACAGCGTCATATCCTTTGACACAGCCCAGCGCCAGCAGCAGCACAACATTGACCGCAAGCAGCACGGCAATGACCGCATTTCTCACACCGCTCCACGGGCGAATCACGCTCGGTTTCGGCTGTTTTTTCCGCCGATTATTCCGCAGTCTCACGATGCACCACCTCCTTGAATCAGATGGTCAAAGTCCTGCATCACAACGGTGATATGATCTGGCGTCCGCGTCCGGTTGGCCGCGTCCTTCGCATCTTCCTTGCCATATTGCAGGACATACCACTGCGGCGAGACAGCCGTGCCGGTATTGTCATACCAAGCCGTTGTTCCCGTACTGCCCGCAGCACTGTCCGCGTCCGAGGTGTCATCCTGCATTTCGTCCCACGACAAATCTGCATCGCCGTCCTCTGCGCTCCAAGCTGCATCCGCCGCATCGCTCGCAGCGGACGCATAGGTATCGCTCCAGTCGTTTGCGGTTTCCTTTGCCGGATCGACATAGCGCAGGCTGAGGATCGCATCCGCATCAAACGCCAGCGATGCCGCCGCCTGCTTCTCCGGCATGACGGCAATGGTCTCTCCGGTTGACTGGCAGGTGCGCAGGGCAAGCTCTGCATGGGTGAGCATGCCGTTGTCAAAGGTATATCGCGCCAAATATCCGGACGCCGCATTGTCCACCGGCACGCCGTTTATCTGCATGCCATACACGACAATATATTTGCCGCTATCATCGGTGTACGTCTTTTTGAGTGCCGGAACCGCACCGCTGCCGATGGCTTCCAATATCTCACCGGTCAGCCGGTATGCCGTCTGCACATCCTGCTGGTACAATTTTTGTCCGTGCGCCGCGCTCACGCCGATGCCGGTTCCGTCATAAACCGCCGTGCCATCGCCGCCCAGACGAAACGTATGTTTGCCTGAAACATATACTGTCTTTCCGCCCGATGTATACGCATGCTGCACGGCATCCTCTGCCTGCAGGCCGAACGCCGTGAGCACTTGCTCTATGCCGTCCTCTCCAGTGTACGGCGCAAACGACATCACATCGAATTTCATGCCGCCTGCGTTATACAGGACGTCCGGTGAGATTGCCGCGGTCTTTTCGTCCACCGCAAGACTGCATCCGTTCGGTTCAAACTGCTCGACAGCGAGCCGAAAATCCTCGTCCTGCACGGAAGTATCCGTGCGTTTGATGGTTCCGCTGCTGCTGTCCCGAAAATACAGCTGATACCCGTCTTTGCTCTTGCTCAGAAGCACGGTTCCCAGCGCACAATCCGCCAAATTCTTTGTGTCCGAACAGCCGAGCCAATTGGCAATCATTGCAGCCGGAACCTGTCCATCATACTGCATCATCAATAGCTGATTGCTCAGCGCCCGACTATATGTCTCCATCGTCGTTGTGTACGGCTTGGATGCATGAGACAGCGCCTGCATCCAAACATCCGCCGTCTGCTCATACGCCTGCTTTACGCCGTCCATGTTGTATTCCACGCCGAATACACCGTTCTTGCTGCGCGAAGCAAATCGAATCGGCATGGTTCCCGCGGCGTCATCGGTCTGTGTCTGTTCCGACGACAGCAGCCAATGCGGCAGAGAGAGTGTATGCTGCGGCAGAACCTCCCGCCACAAAAGCACGCTCTGCACCGGTATCGCCGCAAGCAGGACAACCAGCACGCCGTTGCGCAGCAGATGCTTGTGTCGCGCAAACCAGCGCGTCTTTGCACGGCGGGTGCGTCTGTTCGGCAACTGTTTCCGGCTCATTGCTCCCTCCTATCCGAAGGCGTCACAATTGCCGCAAACAAGCCCGGCTCCAATGTGGCGAACGTGACATCCATCGTCGCATGATTTTGGCGCAGCTTGCCGCGAATTAAGCTCTGTTCAGCGGTTGGCATCGGCACATCATGAAAGACATCTTCAAAACAAAGCGTTTTGCCCGCCTTCATCTCTGCGCCGAGCAGCTGTTCCGCCATCAGATTGATTTCAAGTACCTTGCCGTCCGCCTGAAACAGCACATAGCCTTCCTGCAAAAACGGCAGCAAAATATTGAGTGCCGTGCGGTCTCTGCCCTTCCGTTTCTTTTTTTCCGGCGCATACAGCGCTGCCGCCATCGCTTCCCAATCGCCATGCGGCACCAGTGCTTGATTGTTGCGTTCCCGCAGCTCCTGTGCGGTGTGCGCGGCACAATCCGAAAAGGACTTTGCCAGCCCCCAGCTGATGCCCGCTGCGGCAAGCAGACTGAGCACCAGTCCCGCCAGCAGCAAAACCGCCAGACGCGCCATCAAAGCGCGCATACTGCTTCCATCGTCCTGAATATCCAAAATCAGCGCGCTTTCGCCGGTAATCGGAACCGCAACATCCATCTTCGTCGGCAGCAGCGGCATGGCATCTCCCACGCCTCCGCCCATTGCGGTGACGATATTGTCCGTCATAACGGCGTTCTCATCGCCCGCCAGACGGTCTCCCGTTGCGGCGTCCCAAATCGAATAGCTTCTGCCGGAGCCGATGCGCAGCTGTCCGGCATAGGCGCTGATAATTTTTTCCGTTTCAGCGGCAGCACTGTCTGCGGCGCCCGTTGCATTTTCGTTCATTTCTGACAGCAGGTCTGTTGTGAGCACCTGAGAAACCTCCGTCTCAAACTGCTGTTCGGCATAGCGCGCCATGCCGAACAGCAGACAAACGGACACAATGACAAGCGCCGCCGCCACGGCCACCAGCATACTTCCCGTCAGTTTTTTCTGCAATGATTTTCGCATGTATGATATTCTCCTGTCTTACAGCCCCATAATCAGCATTTTGCCGACAGCTGCAACGGTTTTGGCATCGTGAATCTCCCCCGATGCCACGCGCTGGCACAGCTCCTCAAACGGCATACGCACAATTTCCACAAATTCGTCCGCGTCCGGATGACATGCGCCTTGTGCCAGCTCCTTGGCGCAGTATAAATACAAACGCTCGTCCATAAATCCCGGAGACGGCCAAATTTCTCCCATGGAAATCATCTGTCCTGCGGTCAGTCCGGTTTCCTCGGACAGCTCCCGCCGGCCTGCCTCTTCCGCGTTTTCCGGACCGCGATCCATCTTTCCCGCCGGAATTTCCAGCGTTGTCTCTGCATACGGATAGCGATACTGGCGCACCAGTGTGACCATTCGATTCTCGTCTATCGGCAGCACGCCGACGCCGCCCGGATGCTCACACACCTCACGAATGCACGGCTCGCCGTTTGGCAGCAGGGCATCATCTACGCGGACGGTCATAATCTTTCCGTGAAAAATATAATTGCTGTTTACTCGCTTTTCTGTCAAGTCCATCCCTAAAACTCCTTTTACAGCACAGCCTTACGCGGCTGGTTTTGCCGATGATAACTCAGTTTTCAGTATAAAAGCAATGGTACGCTTTGTCAAACGGCTAACTGTATATTTTATCCTCTATTTTTATGTTTTTTCTGTGCACAAACAAAAACAGGACTCGGTGTGTACCGAGTCCTGCCCAATGGCTGTATATACTGCTTAGCCCAGATAGTTCTTCATCATGGTAGCTGCTTCTGCACGCGTTGCATTGCCCTGCGGATCAATGCACAGCTTGCCGTTCACGGTCTTGCCCTTGATGACGCCCTTTTCCTTTGCCCAGATGACTGCATCCTTTGCCCAGTTGGAAACCTTTGCTCCGTCTGCAAAGTTGTTCAGATCTCCGGAAACCGCCGGTGTGCCGGCATGTGCGTACAGCATGCGCGCCAGCTGCTCACGGGTGATGTTGGTATTCGGACGGAACATGCCGTTTGCGTATCCGGTGACAATGCCGTTCTGGCTTGCCCACAGAACTGCGTTGTAATACCAGCTGCCCTGTGCCACGTCGGTAAACTTCATCTCTCCGGAAACCGCCGGGCTGCCAGCCTGTGCGTACAGAATCTGTGCAATCTGTGCGCGGGTCAGCGGCTCATTCGGTGCAAAGCGGTAGTTGCCGACACCCTTCATGATGCCCTTGTCATATGCGTACTGCACATAGTCCAAGAACCAGTCGCCGGTGTTGACATCGGAGAACAGGTCAATGACATTGCTGGAATTCGGATTCGGCACAAATACATTGAGAGTCGTGGACTTTCCGTTGACCTTCACAGAGACGGTGGTCTTGCCGTAGCCGGTCGGAACAACAACGACGGTACCTGCCAGATCCGCTGCCTCGACAATATTGTTGTTTGCACTGATGACCGTTGCTTCACGGTTTACGGTCGTGTTCTGCGGATTGAACTGAATGGCATACTCGCCCACTGCCTCATCGCTCTTCTCGAGGGTAACGTTGGAAACCGTCTTGCCGTTCTCGTCTGCCAGAGAAATGCCGTTGAGACCAACTGCCTTCTTGACAACGGTAACTTGTACCTTATCCCGTGTTGCTTCCACAGTTTTCCAGCCGCCGTTAGACCAAATCTGCGTGTACAGTTCCAGTGTGTACGTGCCGGCCGAAGTCATTTTCAGATCTTTGTCCGATGTATCCAACGGCAAAACCGTACTATACAGTCCATCGTCTCCATCAAACTCGCTGAAACCAACCGCTTCACTGTATACATTTTTTCCGTTCTTTGCGATGTTGAAAATCATACGCTCTCCACCGCTGTTTCCGTTCAAATACATCACCGTGGCAACATTCATTGTCGAACCAACGACTGTGCTCTGTCCGTTCGCGGATGCGCCGAATGCCATGTAGCAATGATCCTCCGCTGCCACGTTCTTAGAAACGACGGCGCTCTTCTGTACAGCCAGATCACCGGAAATGTTCATGGTATCTGCTGCAAATGCCGGTGCGGTTGTCGCCAGCATGCCCAGTGCGAGAAGGATACTCGCTGCTCTCTTTTTTACGCTCATATTGTATGTCCCCTTTCGACATATAGTTTTGCCACATTCTGTAGCATTTGCAAAAAGTAGTATACCACACTTTTTATCCAAAGGAAATACTTTTCTCAGATTTTATAAAAAAAAACGCGCAAAATATTTATATTTATATGTGATTTATACCTTTAAGATACAAGTTGCCGAAAAGAGAGGCTACCACTGCCTCTCTTTTCTTGTTTTTTCGTCAAATGCCCTGATACAGGTCGATGTATGCCTGTGCAGAACGATCCCAGCTAAAGTCGCGGTTCATGGCATTGCACTGCATCTGGCGCCATGCCTTCTGGTCATGACGGAACAACGCAGCAGCTTCTTCAATGACATGCAGCATCTCATGTGCATTGTAATTTGCAAACGAGAAGCCGGTGCCCTCGCCGGTAAACTGGTTGTACGGCTGTACGGTGTCCTTGAGTCCGCCGGTCTCGCGCACGAGCGGCAGGGTGCCATAACGCATAGCAATCATCTGCGCCAGACCGCACGGCTCGAACAGAGACGGCATCAGGAACAGATCACAGCCCGCATAGATCTTATTTGCCAGATCTGCCGAGAACATAATGTTGGTCGAAATCTTATCCGGATGCTCCCACTTTGCACGCATGAACATCTGCTCATAGTCATAATCGCCGGTGCCGAGCACGATCATGCGCACATCCTTTTCCAAGATGTCATTGAGCACGCACTGTACCAAGTCCAGACCCTTCTGGCTGGTCAGTCTGCCGACCATGCCGATGACCATGGTTTCGTCCGATGCTTCCAGACCGCACATCTTGAGCAGCTCCGACCGGTTGACCTTCTTGTCATCCAGCGAGTTGATGCCATAGTTTTTAAACAGATGCGGGTCTGTCTCCGGATTGAACGCATCGACGTCAATGCCGTTGACAATGCCGCAGACCTTTCCCTGATTCCAGCGCAGGACGGCATCCAGACGGAAACCGTAAAACGCGGTCTGAATTTCCTGTGCATACGTCTGCGATACGGTTGTCACGCGGTCAGAGCAAACAATGGCAGCCTTCATCAGGTTGACATCGCCGTCCTGCTGCATAAAGCCGTTCTGGAAGTGATGGTCATCAATGCCCAAAACGTAGTCCAGAATTTCGCGGCCGTACTGACCCTGGAACTGGATGTTGTGAATCGTAAAGACGGTCTTGATGTTGCTGTACCAAGGACGGCAGTTGTAATCCAGTCCGTAGTACACCGGAACGAGTGCCGTCTGCCAGTCATTGCAGTTGATGACATCCGGATGGAAATCAATGGCAGGCAGCATTTCCAAAATTGCGCGGGAGAAAAAGGCAAAGCGCTCCGCGTCATCATACTCTCCATATACGCTGTTTCGTGCGAAATAGTACTCATTATCCAAGAAATAGTACTTTACGCCGTCCGCTTCATACACAAAGATGCCGCAGTACTGGCTGCGCCATGCAACCTGCACATACAGATTTCTCAGGTAGTACATCTTATCGCGCCACTCCGGCTTAATCTGGCAGTACAGCGGGCAGATCACGGCAACCTCGTGTCCCTTTGCCGCCAGCGCCTTCGGCAGAGAACCTGCCACATCGCCCAAACCGCCGGTTTTGATAAACGGCGCTACCTCGCTTGCTGCGTACAATATCTTCATATTTGATATCCTCCATGTCAAAAAAGAAAACCGGGAGAACGATACCATCCGTTCCCCCGGCTGGTCCCGGAGCAATGATTCGTTTTTTCACCTGCACCCGAGATTATATCTCTGTATTGTTTTTGCTTATACGGTCGCGTTCTTTGCGATTGCTACCGGATAGGTTGCGCCGCCTACCATCTTGCGGTTCTCGCGCACGGTAACGCCCTTATCCGTTACGACATACGACAGCTCAACGCCCTCGCCGATGCTGCTGTTCGGCAGCACGATGCTGTCCTTGACAATGGCATCCTTCGCGATGGTGCATCCGCGGAAAATGATCGAGTTCTCAACCGTTCCTTCGATGCGGGAGCCGTCTGCAATCAAGCTGTCGCTGACCTCCGCATCTTCGCCGTAATACGTCGGTGCTTCATCGTAAATCTTGGTCAGAATCGGACGGTTCTTCAGGAATACCTGATCGCGAATGTCCTTGTCCAGCATATCCATCGATGCAGAGAAGTAACCCTTGACGTTTTCAATCTTTGCGGAATACTTGTCAAATACATAGCCGTGAACCTTATCGCCGCGCTTGAACACATGCTGCATCGCATCGCGCTCAAACGAACGCAGGTTATGGGTCACACAGTCGGACAGCAGGCTCTGCAGGTACTTGCGCTTCATGATGTAAATGCCCATGCTCTTGTACTTGCACTTGCCGCCCATGTTGTCGCCGTTGCGGATGTCCTCTACCTCATGGCGCGGGGACAGATCGAGGAACATATCAAAGGCGCCGCCTTCCGAATTCTTTGTGCAGACGATGGTGACATCTGCCTCCGACTTCTTATGTTCCTTCATGACTTCATCCAGCGGAATGTTTGCCACGATATCTGCGCTGCAAATCAGCACGTGCTCGCTCTTGTTCTTGTTGAGCATGTCGCTGATCGAGCCGAGCGCCTCCAAAGAGGTACGATAGTTTTCTGTTACCAGCGGCGAAGACTTCGGCGCAAATGCGTTCGGCGGAAGCAGGAACATGCCGCCGCGCTTGCGGGACAGATCCCAATCCTTGCCGGAGCCGAGGTGATCGAGCAGCGACTGATACTTGTCGCGCATCAGAACGGCTACCTGATAACAGCCAGAGTTCACGAGATTGGACATCATAAAGTCAATCACGCGATAGCGGCCGCCAAACGGCACCGACGCTACCGGACGGTGCTCGGACAGCTCGCGCAAGTCATTATTGCTATCAAATCCAATGATAATTCCCAGTGTATTTTTCATTCTTGTTCTTCCCCTCACTCTGCGTCCGGAATGTCCTGATCCGGCATTTCCTTTGCCGCTACAATGGCATTCTTGCCGACGGTGACGTCCGGTCCTACAACTGCAACGCCCCAGTTATCTCCTGCTTCATCCGGCGTATTGCCGATCTTTGCGCCTGCACGGATATGTGCGCCCTCTGCGACAATTGCGTACTGTACAACAGCGCCCTTGTCTACAACGGCACCCGGCATCAGAATCGAATACTCAATGGTTGCGTCGGTGTCAACCGTAACATTCGGGAACAGAACAGAATTGGTAACATTGCCTTCGATTTCGCAGCCCTCAGATACCAGAGAATGCTTAATCGTTGCGTGCTTGCCGGTAAAGTGCGGTGGTGCGGCGGTGGTGCGGCCGTAAATGCGCCAGTCGTCGTCCTCCAGATCCAGACCGGAATTCGGGGACAGCAGATCCATGTTTGCTTCCCACAGGGATTCGATGGTTCCTACGTCCTTCCAGTAGCCGTCGAACTGATAGGTCTGCAGGTTCTCGCCGTTTGCAAGCATTGCCGGAATGATGTTCTTGCCGAAGTCATTGGAGGAATTCGGGTCGTTCTCATCGTCAATCAGATACTTGCGCAGCTTGGACCAAGTAAAGATGTAAATGCCCATCGAAGCGAGGGTGCTCTTTGGATGTGCCGGCTTCTCCTCGAACTCATAAATCGAGCCGTCCGGATTGCAGTTCATAATACCGAAGCGCTTTGCTTCTTCCAGCGTAACGTTGAGTACTGCGATGGTTGCGGCAGCATTCTTTTCCTTGTGCTGGTCGAGCATCTTATCGTAATCCATCTTGTAAATGTGGTCGCCGGACAAAATCAGCACATATTCCGGATCGTACTCGTCGATAAATCCGATGTTCTGATAAATCGCGTTTGCTGTGCCCTTGTACCACTCGGAACCGCTGCCGTTCTCATACGGGGACAGAACGGATACGCCGCCATTCAGGCGGTCGAGATCCCAAGTCTGACCGTTTGCCAGATATACATTGAGTTCGTGCGGCTCATACTGCGTCAAAACACCGACGGTATCAATACCGGAGTTTACGCAGTTGGACAGCGGGAAGTCAATGATGCGGTATTTTCCGCCGAACGGAACCGCCGGCTTTGCAACCTTTGTCGTCAGTACATACAGTCTGCTTCCGCGGCCGCCGGCCAGCAGCATTGCGACACATTCTTTCTTCCTTACCATTTTTCTGCTCCAATCTTTGTTAAATTTTGGCTTTTCCGCTGCACGCAGCCAAGCTGCCTGCAACGTTTTCTCAGAAGATTTTACGTTCTTCTGCCTGAAATTCCCACTCTATCAAAAACTGCCTTTCGGCAATGTTTGTTGGCTATTTTTTCTCATTTCTTTTGTTTAAAAAATCGAACGCAGTACGGCGGCATCTGCATCGTCAGGCGGCAGCTGCCGTCCTGTTGTTTTTTGCTTATCACAGCACCGGATTCTCCCGTTCCGCCGTATGCGATTGCGTCAGAGCAGAAAACTTCCTCCCACTCCTCCGAATCCCGCAAGGTTAAGCGGCAGCCGGTCAGCTTGTGTGCGGTCAAATTCATGACCGCGAGCAACCGTTCGCCGTCCGGACTTCTGCGCTCCAGCGCAAGCAATCCCGGATTGTCGGCATCTCGATTGATCCGGACAATCTGTTCGGTGCTGTCGCCCGTCCAAAGCGCCGGATTGCCGCGGTAAAATTGATTGAGCGCCTGCACATAGGCTTTCATCTGCCGGTTTGCCTGACAGTCCAAGTCCTGCCAGTCCAGCGCATGATGACACGCCCATTCGGTGTACTGTGCAAACTCACCGCCCATGAACAGCAGCTTGTCACCCGGATGCATCATGACAAAGCCATACAGCAGCCGAAGCGGTGCAAACTTTTCATGGTACTCTCCCGGCATGCGTGCCAGCAGAGAGCCTGCGCCGTGTGACACGGCATCATGAGACAGCGGCAAAACGAACCGCTCTCCGGTGCTGTTGAGCAGAGACAGCGACAGCCAATCCGCCAATGCTTCCGGATCGTCCGTATGCTGCAAGTGCGTCAGCGCTTCTTGTACCCATGTATCGCGCCACATAGCGGTGAATCCAAGGCCGCCGAGTGCCGTCGGCTTGGTCACAGAGGACCACTTGCCCGTGCTGCTCGCAATCATGCGCACGGTTGGTTCCTGCTGCTTCACGGTATCACACAGCGTGCGCAAAAATCGCGCGCCGTCTGTATTCCAATTTTCTCCGAATTGGTTTGCTTTCCACTCACCCGCTTCGCGCTGGTAATTCAAATACAGCATCGGCTGCACAGAGCTGACGCGCAGACCGTCTGCGTGGAACTGCGTAATCCAGAACATCGCAGAGGACAGCAGGAACGACTGCACTTCGCCGCGCCCGAGATCAAACTTCTGTACGCCATACACCATATCCTTCGGGTCGGATTCGCACGCTTCATAGCACGGCTGTCCGTCAAACATGAACAGTCCATGCGCATCGGTCGGGAATCCGGCAGCCGGCCAATCCAAAATGACACCGATACCCGCCTGATGACAGCGATCCATCAAATACATCAGGTCATGCGGCGAACCATACCGGCTGGTTGCGGCGAAAAAGCCCAGCGGCTGATAGCCCCAAGAGCCGTCATACGGATGCTCCAAAAGCGGCAGCAGTTCCAAATGGGTATACCCCATCTCGCACAAATACGGAATCAGCCGATCCGCAATGACGCGATAATTAAAAAACGAACTGTCTTCCGCTGTCTGCCACGACCCAAGATGTACTTCATAAATGTTCACCGGTTCGGGTGCAATCTTTCTGCGCTGCATCCAGTCAGCATCGCCCCATACATACCCGTCCATCGGATAATAGCGCGATGCATTTGCCGGCCGCACTTCTGCATAGAAAGCAAACGGATCAGATTTATCAAAAACCTGACCGCCCTTTGTCCGAATGCTGTATTTGTAGCAATCGTAGCGTTCGATGTCTGTCAGGAAGCAGCTCCAGAATTCCGAATCCTCCGCCATGCGGGTCATCGGTGCCAAATCACGCGCCCAGCCGCTTTTCTCATGAATCACGGAGACATCCGCAGCATGCGGCGCCCAAACGCAGAATTGTACGCCTTTCTTCCCGTCCTTCACGGCACGATGCGCACCCAGCCATTCCCACGCGCGCTGTTCGGTTCCGTCGTGAAATGCTTGCAGACGGCTCTCCAACTTCTCATTTTCATTCGTTTCCATTGGTGCCATCTCCCCTCTCAAAATCATTCATCAAACACACGAATACACGAAAAAGTCTTTCCTATTTGCCGCCGGTTTCCCATCCGGCGCAGCTTGCGGACTTCCCTTTCTCGTTTGTAGGAATATTATACAACATTTGTAAAAACAAGTCCAGAAAAAATGTGGATTTTTACAGATATTTTCCAATCTTCTTCATTTTTATCCTGTTTTTATTCTTTTATGGCATGCAGAATCATACATAGCGCTTCATCCGCCGCGTCCTGCCGCGCCTGCGAACGTCCATGCGGAGATACAATCTTGTGAACCTGCGTGCTTCCTTTCCAGAACAGTCCGATGTAAATGGTGCCGACCGGTGTGCCGTCCTCTCCGCCGTCCGGACCGGCGTAGCCGGTGATGCCAACGCCGAGATCGGTTTCATAGACGCGCGCAATGCCCTGTGCCATTTCCGCCGCGGTCTGCTGCGACACAGCCGTATACGTCTCCAGCGTCTCCGCACGCACGCCGAGAATTTTTTGCTTGATTTCATTGCAGTAGGTGCAGGCGCCGCCTTTATAGAATTTTGATGCACCCGCCACATCGGTAATCCGTGCGGACAGCAGCCCGCCGGTGCAGCTTTCTGCAACAGAAAGCGTCAGCCCGCGCTGTGTCAAACACCGCGCCACTTGTTGTTCCAGTTCCGGTTGTGTCATACAATGGCTCCTTTCTGTTTTTCCGCTCGCCGTCTTTTCATTATTTTCATGATAGCATATTTTTTGTTAATCTGCAAGAATTGGAAAAGCACGAAAAAAGGCGCATGTGGAAAAATTTCCACATGCGCCGATATATTCGACAAATTATCCAATCGTAGACAGAGCGGAGCCCGGAATAATGCGGCCCAGTTCGTTGTACTCATAGAAGCCCTTGCCGGACTTCTGACCCAGTCTGCCGGCGCGAACCATTTTACGCAGCAGACGAGCCGGACGATACTTCGGATCCAGCGTCTCATGGTACATAACTTCCATGATTGCAAGGCAAACATCCAGACCGATCAGGTCACCCAGAGCCAGCGGGCCCATCGGATGGTTTGCGCCCAGCTTCATCGCGGTGTCGATGCCCTCTACAGAAGCCAGACCCTCTTCAAAGATCTGAATCGCATCGTTAATCAGCGGAATCAGCAGACGGTTTACAACAAAGCCCGGACCCTCGATAACTTCTACCGGAACCTTGCCAATGTCCTCGGAAATCTTCTTGACCTTCTCAACCATTTCACGGGTGGTAGTCATGCCCGGAATGACTTCGACCAGCTTCATGACAGCAGCCGGGTTGAAGAAGTGCATGCCGATGATCGGTCGGGTCAGCTCGCTGCTGATTTCCGTGATGGACAGGGACGATGTATTGGATGCAATCAGCGCATCCGGCTTTGCAATTTCCTCAATCTCCTTCAGCAGCGTTTCCTTTGCCTGCAGGTTCTCGATGGCAGACTCTACAATCAGGTCAGCCTCTTTGCATCCGTTGATGTCACAGATGGTGATCTTGCCCATGATTTCGTCCATGCGCTCCTGCGTGATCTTTCCCTTCACAACCTGACGCTTGAGCGGCTTCTCCAGCAGCGCACGCTTGTGGTCGAATCCCTTGCCGGAGACAACGCAAAGATTTACTTCATATCCTTCAGACTGTGCGAATGCCTGTGTGATGCCCAGACCCATTACGCCAGAACCAACGACTGCTACTTTCATACAAAATACCTCATTTCTTAACGTGCAGGCTCCATACCTGTTTCCTGTTTTCGAAACGCCTGCCGCTCCATTTATATAGTTGTTATTTTTTTAACAATCTATCATGGTTAAAGTATACCATAGTCCGCCGCATAATGCAACCACTAATTTGTATATTTTTGATGAAATCTCCAAATTTTTTCAAGTGTAGCCAAAAAAGAGCACATCTGCGCATGTGCAGATGTGCTCTTGCATAACTTCTTGCAATTTTATGAATATTTCCTGATGATATTGTTACAGTGTCACGCACTCCACGCCGGCCAGCGCTTTTTCTACGAGCGCATCGACATCCAGCACCTTCTCCGCTTCCTCCACCTTGAACTTCTTCGGACGGGTCAGCGGGTGCTTCGGTGTAAAGACGGTGCAGCAATCCTCATACGGCAGGATGGACGTCTCAAACGTGCCAATCTTTCTGGAAATCTGTACGATTTCTTCCTTATCCATGCCGATCACCGGACGGAACACCGGCATCGAGCAAACCGCACCTGTGACGTTCATCGCCTCCATGGTCTGCGAAGCGACCTGACCCAAGCTCTCGCCGGTAATCAGAGCACCGGCGTCATGCTCCTGCGCCACACGCTCTGCCAGACGCATCATAAAGCGGCGCATAATCAGTGTAAACATATCCTCCGGACAATTATCGCGGATGGCTTCCTGAATTTCCGTAAACGGAACAACATAGACCTCCATGCGGCCTGCATAGTGGGTCAGCAGTTCCGCCAGCTCCATGACCTTTTCCTTCGCGCGCTCCGAGGTATACGGATAGCTGAAGAAATGCACCGCGCACAGCTCCAGACCGCGCTTTGCCATCATATAACCGGCAACCGGAGAGTCGATGCCGCCGGACAGCAGCAGAGCCGCCTTGCCGTTGGTGCCGACCGGCATTCCGCCAGGACCAGGCATTTTGCCTGCGTGTACATATGCCGCCTTGTCGCGCACCTCGATATTGACGCGCAGCTCCGGATTATGCATGTCCGGAATCAGATTTTCATACTTGTCATCGAGATCGCCGCCAATTTTCTGGCAAATCTGGATGGTATTGAGCGGGAACTTCTTATCCGAGCGCTTTGCCTCAACCTTGAAGCGCTGGACACTCTCCAGCTCATCGCCCAGATATTCATTGACCGTGTTCCAGATGGCATCCATGTCCTTTTCGCAGACCGCTGCACGACAAATCGCTGCAACGCCGAATACATTGTGCACGGCATCCAGCACTTCGTCCATGTCCACACCGTCTGCCGGCTCTACATAGATGGTAGACTGCATGATATACACGCTGCACTTGCCGACCTTGGATACACGGCGGCGCAGATTGGCGAGCAGGCGGCTCTCAAAGCGGCGGCGGTTGAGACCCTTGAGCACGACTTCGCCGAGCTTTAACAGTAAAACTTCTTTCATATTCAAACCCTCATTCAAGTGATAAATTTTTCAATGATTCACCTGCTTATCTTATCACAGCGCATACAGGTTTGCAAGAAAAACACGGGTATCAGTCCGTTTGCACATTACACCACGTGACATACGGATGGCTCAGGGCAAATATAACAGCTACCGCTGTGAGCATCCAAGCGTGCAGGGTAATGCCGCACAGCAGGAACAGCAAAGCCGGAACAATCGCCAGCGCCATGCAAATCCACGATTTTCTGCAGGTGCATCTGCTTGCCCGCATCATCACATACACAATGCCGGTCAGACCGACAGCGAGCACAACCAGCACCGGAGACAGCAGCGCAAACAGCATGGCCAGCACAGCGATTGGCACGAATGCCGTGTACACAGCCTTGCTCTTGAGCAGATGCCGCCACAGCAGCACATACAACAGCAGGCACATCAAGCTGCCCACCTCATAAATCGCCAGCAAACCATCCGACGTTCCCCCTTCGACCGATAAAATCATCAGGAGGATACAGCCATATCTGCCAATCTGTTCCAGCACATTCATGCAGCGACTGGTACATTTATTTTTCGCCTGCTTATTTTGCAGCATGTAAATTCCATTTGGAATCAGCAAGGCAGCAATCATCAAAAGATGAAATACGCTGAACCAACCAAACGTCACGACAAACACCTCCCGTTGCTTCTTTATATTCAGTATAAAAAAATACAGCCGGCGATACAACTACAGTTCCATTACAAAATAACAACTAATTGGTAAACAAAAAAATCACCTGCTTTTTCGGCAGGTGATTCAGTATGTTATTCCGGTGTGTTATCTTCCGATGATGTATCCGGCGGGAGCTTCTGTGTCTGGATATGTTTCTTCAACACCGCAGACAGAATGAGAACAAACCGAATGCCAACGATAATCAGGACAATCAGAGCCACAATCAGCACAAAGTTGAGCAGGATAGAAAGATACTGCATCACAGTATAAAATCCGCTGTTCATAAACCCAAGCATATTCTCCATGCGAAGCACCTCCTATTTTATCTCCAACCATCATCTCCTCTTCTTGTTCTAAATTATATCATTTTTCAACTATCCATGTAAATACAAACCGTATACAAATTTTCATGCAATATTTTGTTATGCCCGTCTCAGCCGCGCCGTGCCTTCTTCCAGAGCATCGAGCAGGGCATCGACATCTTCCTCTGTATTGGACGGGGCAAAGCTGATGCGCAGTGCACTGTCAATGTCTGCATGATCGACTTTCATCGCCGCGAGCACATGGCTGGCTTTGCCCTTGGAGCAGGCGGAGCCGGACGATACATATACGTCATGCATCTCCAAAATACGCAGTAGGACTTCACTCTTACAGCCCGGGAACGACACGTTGACAACATGCGGAATGTCATGCTTGCCATTGTATTTTGCCCAAGAGAATCGCGCAGCGATGCCAGCTGTCAGGCGGTCACACAGCGCCTGTACTTTTGCATAGTTTTCATCCATCTGTTCCAGACGCACGCGGCACGCCTCGCCAAAGGCGGCAATATTCGGTACGGCTTCTGTGCCCGGACGCATGCCGCGCTCCTGTCCGCCGCCGTACATGAGCGGCGCAATGCGCGTGCCCTTTTTGATATACAGTGCACCAATCCCCTTCGGCGCACCGATTTTATGTCCGCTGACGCTGATAAAATCTGCATTCCACAGCTTCGGCTTGATAGGCAGACGCGCCAGACCCTGCACGGCATCAATGTGAAACAGCGCCTTCGGGGCTTTTTTCTTGAGAATCTTGCCAAATTCCTTGACCGGCAATACCGTTCCGACTTCGTTGTTTGCAAGCATACACGTCAGCAGCACGGTATCCGGACGAATCGCTTCGCGCAAGTCCGACACGGAAATGTGTCCGTCTGCATCCGGCTGTAAATAGGTGACTTCAAAGCCTTCCTGTTCCAGCTTGTGCACGGTGTTGAGGGTTGCCGCGTGTTCGATTGCCGTTGTAATGATGTGCTTGCCCTGTCCGCGGCGGCGGCACGCGCCGAAAATCGCGGTGTTGGTCGCCTCTGTGCCGCAGGAAGTAAAGGTAATTTCCGACGGCGCGGCGTTGAGAATCGCTGCCACATGGCGGCGCGCAGTCTCTACAATGCCGGATGCTTCGATTCCCATTTTATGTACGCTGGACGGGTTGCCGAACTGCTCGGTCATCACCTGACAGGCGAGCGCAGCAGCCTCCGGCAAGACGGCAGTTGTCGCCGCATGATCCAGATAATGCATGATTCTTGACTCCTTTTTTCTAATATGCGTTCAGTCTGCCTGTAATCTTAGCACACACCGGATTTGTTTGCAAGGATTCTCCGCACACAAAACATCACAGCCATACGCAAACGGCACGGCTGTGATACCACGATGATTTATTTTGCTTCAAACCGCCCGAAAAAGCCACGGCGCCCATCGCAACAATTTTCTTCTGAGTCTCAGCCTTCTCTTGGTCATCATCTGGAACGCCTCCTTTCCGCCGTCCGCAAGTTGTTACTTTCCGTATCTTTATTATACCACAGCCGCCGCTTTCCCGCCATTAGAAACATTAGACAATCTTTCTTTCGAGAATTTGACGTGCAAAAGAGCGCACGCGGGAACAGTTGATTCCCTGTGCGCTCCTGTATTGTTCACTATAGTATTGCTATGCCAACAGCAGCTTTTATTTTCATTTTATCATCGCTACTGCCTTTTCCGTGCGTTCGTCAGCTTCGATTTCCTTCAGCACATCTTCCATGCTCTGCGAGTCGCTTCCCAATGCGTCATACAGAATGCTCGTACTCAGGAAAAGAAACTGACCAGTTGGATCCGCAGAATCTTCCCGATACGCAGTGTAATCGGCTGGAATATCTCGTGCCCCGCTGTACTCACCGAGCAGCAGCAATGCATTTGGCGTATCATACACCGACATGTCATCATATGCCATCGTATACTGCGCGAGCAGCATCCCTTGATGCATACGAAACTTGTCGCGCACCTCGCTGAATGTCGCCGCGTCTGTGCGATCTATTCTGTCTCCGCACAAATCCATGCCGATCTGCATGGTGCTGTACAGCTCAGTCCGATAGCTTTCCAGCCGTTGCTGTTTCTGCTGAGCCGGTTGTATGCCGAACGCATATCCCATCACAGCAAGCAGCGCGAGCAGCAGTACAGCACTGACAAGCCAGCTTTTCTTTTGTGATTTATTCACTAAACGTCTCTTCTTTCAAAACTTTATGATATTGTAAGCTGTTGAGTCGCTGTTGTTGTACGAATTGGAAAAGCAGCTGTATATGTCTCTACAAGATATGTCAAATTTCCTTAATATATTTTATCTTCTGCAAATGCCTGTGAACCGACCGCAGTCATCATTGCTCCTGCCAACAAAAGGCGCCAATTCTTTATGCGAGAAGGTGTTTGTTCGTTTTGTATAGTATAGCACAGGCTATTCCCAAATTCAATTGTAAATATTACACAATGCGTGCCGCATTGTTTTGTTAACGCCGCTTAATTCCCATAACTTACCAAAAAGCTCTTATGATTTGCTATGAGCTGCTCTTAGTATGCACTTTTGCAAACAGCCCGCCTGCCGCAAATACAACGATCGGCAGGAACAAAATCTGATACAGCTCTTGCGCCATTCCAAATGCTTGATTGCTGCCTGCGCATAAAATGCAAGGCAGTCCCGCCAATATTGCCCCAAGCCACACGCCGCGCGATTTCTGACAGGTGCTCCCCGCCCGCACACATCCGGCAAAAAACGATAAAATCAGCGCCGCGCGCGCCACGGTGCACACGAGCAGACTGCCGGAAATCAGCACTTCTCCGCGCTGAAACGCCTCGCCGAATGACAGCACACTTGCCGCCGTATACGACGGATACAAAACCCCGCGTGCGCCCTCTGCGCCGAGCAGGCAGATGTTGCGCAAATACAGCACACTGAGCAGCACGCTCGCCAGCACACAAGCGCGCAGCAAACCATTGCGAATGCGTGTTCCCTGTCCGCCGAGCACCGCCGCCGCATAAAACACCTCGCCAAACGGCGCAGACAGCAGCAAATACACACGTTTGGGTAAGTCCTTCACGCCGCCCGATAAAATCGGACGCAGTTCATAAAAGTCCAATTGTTTCCAGCTCAGCACCAGTGACAACAGCAGAGCCAGCACGACCAGCCACACCATCGGCTGCGCCCAAAGCGCAAGCTGCCGCACGCCATGCTGTGCCGAAGCCGCCGCGCACACGAGCAGTGCCGCCGTCAGCAGCCACACCGGCCAAATCCCGCCGGATACCGTCCGCAAAAAAATCACACCGCTGAGCACCGTCATACACAACGACCAAAACGCCAGCGCGGCAAGCGTCCACATATACAGCGCGCCGCCCACTGTGCCAAACGCCGCGCGCGGCAGCTGAAACCAATCGCCCTGCGGCATCCGTTCGGACGCCAAGCAGCACAGCGCCGCAACCGGCAGACTGCACAGTCCCGCGAGCAGCAGAACAATCCAGCCGTCCCGCCCGTCCTGTGCCGTCATGGTCAGCGACCAGCCGCTGAGCACAACGAGAAGCACACCTGTCGCCTGTCGGCTGCTGATGGGTCTCATTGGTTTCCTCCTTCTGTACTCTGCGCCGCGTGCATCGTCACAGACACCGTGACGGGCACGGTGCGCCATGCTTGTCCGCTCAGCCGTCCGATGCCCAGCGCATCACAATCCGCCTGTTTGAGCCGCTCTATCACGCGTGTGCATTGCTCCTGTGCAACCCGCGCCGCGCGGCGTACCTGCTCATCGGTCTTACACGCGGCATCCGCGGACACCTGAATCTCACTGGCATCCTCCGCAACGCTGCGCCGGACACGTATCGCGCGGAGCACAAGCGGCTCTCCGTCATCATACAACACCGCTTGCTCCCCGCTGTGCAGCAGCAGCGACAACACCGCTGTCTGTTCTCGGTTCAGCCATCCGCTGCATGTCTCACCGGAGAACAGCGCACATCCGTCCAGCTGCACCTGTTCTCCCGCCAGAGAAACCGCCGGAAGCACCGGATCTATCCCCTGTGTTTCCAAGGCGTTGTACACGCGGTACAGCGGCATATCCGGCACTTGCGACTGTTGTATCGCATACGACAAACTATCCCCCACGGAAAATCCGACCGGCTCTCCGCCAATGGACTGACAAGCAAAGATATCCGCCGCGCGGCTTTCTCGCACAGCGCACACGCGCACGGACGGCCGCACCGCACTGTCCGCATGTAATTCCTGCACGCAGGAACCAAGCCCTCCCGACAGCACGGTATCGTCCAAAAACAGCACGCGCGCATGACTCCAATACAGCTGGACATCCAAACCCGCACCCGTGTCATCAATCGCCTGTTCCATTGTCTGCGCCGCACCGGATACCTGCTTGGATGCGGGCACAGCCGTGTCTGCATCGGGCAGAGCAAGCTCTGCCGTCAATTGATATTGCTGTCCCTCCCGCGAGATCGTCCCAGCCGTGACGGCGGACAGATCGCCTGCATCTTTCCAGCTGCATCCACACAGCAGCAGACACAGCAGCAAAGCCGCGCCCGCGCGTCTCATCGGCGCACCCCGCGCCATCCCGCAAGAAACCGATGCTCCGGCTTCATTGCAAACCATGGAAATCGGAGCAGTACATCGCGCCGGCTGTGCTTTTCCGCCGCGAGCACATTGGTCAGATACGGCACGCCAAACGAGGACAGGCGGCACAGGTGCGCCAAAATCAAGCAGCCGCCGAACAGCACGCCATACAACCCCAACAGCGCCGCACACACCAGCAGAAAAAAACGCAGCAACAGCGTTGCCGTGCGCAGCTTAGGAACAATCAGCGCGGTCACGCCGGAAAACGCGATGATAATGACCATCGGCGCCGACACAAACCGCGCATCGACGGCAGCTTGTCCGAGCACAAGACCGCCGACAATCGAAAGCGCTTGTCCAATCGTATCCGGTGTGCGCGTACCGGCTTCTTTTAATATCTCAAACACCGCCAGCGTGCCGACCGCTTCGGCAAATGTCGAAAACGGCACGCCCTGCCGCGCGGCAGAAATGGAAAACAGCAGGCGCGTCGGCAGCATTTCCTGCTGCCAAGTCAGCAGCGCGACATAAATCGCCGGAAGCGTCAGTGTCAGCACAAATCCCAGCACGCGCAGCCAGCGCGTCAAATTGGTATACAAAAACGAGATATAATAATCATCGTTTGCCTGAAAAGTCTCCTGTAAGATGTGCGGCGCGGTCAGCACAACCGGCGTGCCGTCCACGACAATGGCAACCCGCCCCTCCAGCAGCTTTGCCGCGACAATATCCGGCCGTTCGGTGACACCAACGGTTGGAAACGGCGAAAAACGGTTATCCCGAATGATTTCACCGAGATAATTGGCATCCAAAATCGAATCCAGCGGGATGTCCTGCAAGCGCTGTCTGACCGTCTCCAATACCGCTTCATCCGCTATGCCTTGGATATAACACAGGCTGACGGTCGTATGCGTCACAGAGCCAATACCGGAAAATTCAAAGCATAGATTGGGCGTGCGCAGCCTGCGGCGAATGAGCGCCAAATTTCCCATGAACGCTTCGGTAAAGCCCTCGCGCGGACCGCGCAGCACCTTTTCATTGTCTGGTTCGTCCGGTCCGCGCTTGGCAAAGCCTTTGGTGTTGACAACCGCAGGTCTGCTGTCGCCGTCCACCAGAACAATCGTGTCGCCGTACAAAAACGCGGCGAGCAGCTGATCGGTTTTCAGGTCAAACGGACAGTCATCAATTTGCAAAACCTCTCGAATGACATCCGGCATTTGCAGAGAATTTCCCGTCCACAGGCTGATCGGCTTGACAATGCTCTCATTGATGGCCTGACTGTTTACCATGCCGTCAAAAAAGAACAGCGCCGCCCGCAGCGCAGACTGTCCCCGCACCTCTCGGCAAATAAATGTATCGTCGTGCACAAACAGCCGCTTCATCATCGCAATATTTTCATCCAAATCCGTCGTGAACGATAACTCCAATCCCAAAACCTCGTTTCTATTCCTGCGTCAGTTGTTCCGCCAATTTTTTGCCGAACGCACGGATGGCGACTTCTGCCTCTTGTATGGTATTGCCGCTTGTGCCGCACTCCAAAATCATGCTTCCTGTCGTTGCCTGTTCATTGAACCGCTGCTTGCGCAGATTGATCGGGCGCATAAGCGTCGGATACGCAGACAAAATATTCTTTTGCAAATTGACGGCAAAATTCAAATTGCTTTTCCAATTGGGATGCTTTTTTCCGCCGGCATTTGTGCCCATGACAAACATGAGCTGCGCACAGGTCTGGCCGTCAATCTCCGACACCACTTTATATTCCATACCGGAGGATGTAATCATCGAATCCCGATGCAAATCAATAATCACTTTGAGCGACGGCGTTTTTTTCTGCTGCTGTTCGATAATATCCATCGCGCGGCTGTACGATTTGTTATAGCTCGGCGCATCAATGATTTCGCGGCAATGCACAACGCCGATGCCCTGTTCCTGCAATACCTGCGTCAGCACATCTCCAATATATACAACATTGTGTGCCGGATCTTCCGATCTGCCGCCATGCTGGTCAACATACGCCTCACTCGCATGGGTGTGCAGAATCATAACCGTCGGCTGCTCTGCCGATGCATTTTTTGTAATCTTGAGCGGAGATGCCAGCATGTCTCCCAAATCGTAGGATAAACCGGAGTCATTGGAGAGATACACGCCGTCCTGTCCGGGATAGCCGCCCTTTTGTCCGGTAATCGTCAGCTGTTTGACCGGCGCGCCGTCCGCGGTTTGTGTCGGCGCCTGCGCGGTTTCTACCGCCTTTTGCACATTGTCCGGCAAGGCAAACAAGCTCTCAGAAACCCGCACGGCACTGGCATCGGTGTCACAGCTTTCGCCGTCCGTCATGTTTTCCGGCAGCGCCTGTGCCGCGACAATTTCCGACACGCCAACCGCCTGCGGCGCGTGCTCGGACACCGACTCCCAGCCCGGCGCGCCGATCTCCGACGACAAAGCGGCCTGTACAAAGCCGGAATTTCCCGCCAGCTGCTGCATCCACTGCTCCAGCGTCCCACCGCCTCCCAGCTGATCTGCCGCCAGCAAGCCGCCGGCCATCATCAGGCAGGGAATGCACCACATGGGTATCCTCGCCTTTTTTCGCTTCATGTGTCTCCCTGCCTTTCCCGCCGCGTCCTGTACAAAATTCTATTCGCACCGGCAGAAGGATATGCAGTTTTTAAGACAGGAACAGCTCCATGTCTGCGATATCCAGCGAGGGATGCAAAAATAAATTGATGCCATAGCCGATCACTCGCGCGGCATCTGCGGTCTGCTGGTCGACATCTCGTGTCGTAACCAGCACCGGCGTATTCAAATCATCCAGCGCCTCGCACTGCGCACCGGACTGCTGGGCAATATCCGCCGCCAGTGTCGCGCCGTCTACCACAGTCGGCACGCCAATCGACAAAACGGGTACGCCCAATGCCGTCTGCGTCAGTGCCGTTCGTGCATTGCCGACACCGGAACCGGGCACAATGCCGGTATCCGTCATTTGAATCGTGCACATCAGACGACTGAGTCGCCGCGCCGCCAGCGCATCCACCGCGAGAATCAGTTCCGGATGAATGCGGTCGATGACGCCCAGCACAAGTTCTCCGGTCTCTACACCCGTTGTGCCGAGCACGCCGGGTGCCAGCACCGCAACCGGCCGAAACGCGCGAAATTGCTCGGGAGATTGTTCCACCAAATGCCGTGTCGCCAGCACATTCTGACAGCACAGCGGCCCGATGGCATCTGGCGTGACCGCACGGTTTCCCAAACCAATAACGAGCACCGGCGCGCGCGGGTCTTGATTGCTCGGTGCCAGCTGGCGCAGGATCTGCGCCACCGCGCGGCACGCCCGCGGAAATGCGTCGGTTTCCCGCCGCAGCAAATCACGAATGGACAGCGTTGCATACCGTCCCGGCGGCCTGCCAAAATCCGTATCGGATTCCGTCACAGTGACCGTGTGCAGCGAAAATCCTTCCAGCGTCTGCGTCCGCTGCTGTACGCGCCGTCCCTCCGCCAGTTCCAAAGCAAGATCTGTTCGCACTGCCATGTTTTGTCTCCCCTTCCCCGTCCAGTATGCACCCGCTCCGGTCATTCTATGCGGCAAAACCGAAAAATATCGCTTTCCCTTCGAATTTCTCTGTACGTTTTATCCAATCTGCGAGGTGTCTGACGTATTTTTTGGGGAATTTCCTATGAAAAACACAATTAGCACTTGATTTTTCGTCCGTCTCGTGATAGAATTTCAATTACTGACTAATAGATTAAATGGAGTAAGGAGGTGGACACCAATGCCGAATATCAAGTCTGCCAAGAAGCGCGTACTCGTTACCAAGGTAAAGGATGCTCGCAATCAGGCTGCTCGTTCTGAGCTGAAGACTGTTCTGAAGAAGTTTGACGCTGCAGTTGCATCTGAGGATAAGGCTGTTGCAGAGTCTGCATATAAGACCGCAGTTAAGGCCCTCGACAAGGCTGCTGCAAAGAATCTGATTCATAAGAACAAGGCTGCTAACAAGAAGAGCGCTCTGACCCTCAAGCTGAACGCTTCCAAGTAAGCCCTTGCTTTGATTTAATTGGAAATGAAAACGCATCCGGTCGGATGCGTTTTTTGTTTTCACGCGCAAGTAAAAACAACAAGCCGGAAGCTCTCGCTTCCGGCTTATCTATTTTACCCAGCAGGGATTGTTTACTTGGTGATGTCGATGACCTGATCGCGGCCAGGACCTACGCCCAGCAGCTTCACCGGACAGCCGACAATCTTCTCCAGCTCCTTGATGTAGCTCTGTACCTTCTCCGGCAGCTCATCAAAGGTCTTGCAGCCGGTGATGTCCTCGGTGAATCCGTCGAACTCCTCATAAATCGGCTTGCAGTCTTCCAGATCTGCGAAGTTTGCCGGGAACTCCTCTATGCGCTGACCCTTGTAGTCATATGCTACGCAGACCTTCAGCTTCGGCAGACCACACAGCGGGTCGATCTTGTTGATAACCATTTCGGTCAGACCGTTTACGCGAACAGCATAGCGTGCGATAACCGCATCGAACCAGCCGGTACGGCGCGGACGGCCGGTAACAGTACCGAACTCATGACCTGCGTTGCGGATGTAATCGCCGGTCTCATCAAACAGCTCGGTCGGGAACGGGCCCTTGCCGACACGGGTGGTGTAGCTCTTGCAGATACCAACGATTTCGTCGATAGCAGTCGGGCCAACGCCGGAACCGATGCAGCAGCCGCCGGATACCGGATGAGAGGACGTAACATACGGGTAGGTACCCATGTCCAGATCCAGCAGGGTGCCCTGTGCGCCTTCAAACAGAACTTCCTTGCCGTCCTTGATTGCCTGATAGGTGATAACAGAGGTGTCCTTGACATGGCTTCTCAGACGATCTGCGTACTCCTTGTACTCCTCGAGAACTGCCTTGATGTCAATCGGCTCGCCGCCGTATACACCGACGATAACCTTGTTCTTGCGCTCGCAAGCCTCGGTCATCGCTGCCTCAAAGCGCTCCGGATCCACAAAGTCATGCATACGGACGCCGATGCGCTCAGCCTTGTCCATATAGGTCGGGCCAATGCCCTTCTTGGTGGTGCCGATGTCATCGCCGCCGCGTGCCTTCTCGCTCAGCGCATCCAGTTCCAGATGCCACGGGAGAATGCAGTGTGCACGTGCGTCAATGTACAGCTTATCGGTAGAAATGCCGCGTGCATTCAGACCGTCCATCTCGCCGAGAATGGACTTCGGGTTGACAACAACACCCGGTCCGATGATATTTACACAATCCGGATACAGAATACCGGACGGAATCAGCTGTAATTTATAGGATTCGTCGCCAACAACTACGGTATGACCTGCGTTGTTGCCGCCCTGCGAACGGACGACCACATCGGCCTGCGAAGCAAAGATGTCAATGTACTTGCCCTTTCCTTCGTCGCCCCACTGTGCGCCCAAAACAATTTTGCCTGGCATATAAATTGCCCCTTTCCTGATTTTGAGGGTCGAGCAATTACCCCCGAAACAAACTTATATGGACATTATACCATCTTTTGTGCGTTCGTACAACCATCCTTTTGCACTTTTTCGTTTTAGCACGGAAAAGTATGTGATTTTTCGTACACAATTTTTATGTTATTTTTTGTATATAATACAAGCATAATATATGCTTTAAATTTTTTATAGGTATATTTTTCTCAGACATAGTATGCAATTGTGCAAATAAGAGGGGGATTTTTGTGAAACATTCGATACTTCGCGCAGCCTTTTTGTTACTTTTTATTGATTTGATAGACGAAAATCTTCTTATTGAAAAGGAGGGAACGTAAAGTAAAAACAATAAACACGGGCTACATGGTACGCGCCCCTACTCCTTGCGCG
>OLPV01000182.1_pt1 | contig 59679 bp, 48 predicted proteins | sample 1671961 | NCBI WGS metagenome assembly OLPV01 (sample SAMEA3136630, study PRJEB25190) | human gut metagenome | biome: human gut; feature: human-associated habitat; material: faeces | place: Austria | collected 2013 | reverse complement strand
ATTTAGTTATCATCGTACAACTGCTTTCATATTCTATCCGTTTCGCACGTCCGTCACTTCACTGTGCAAGGGTAATATATTTAAAAGCGGAAGTCACGTTGTCCGGAATGAATCTCATAGAGATGTTTCGTCACAATCTCCGTTACCTTCGGGTTCGGGATATTCCCAAGCTCTTTCTCGATCAATTTCATACCAAGTTCAGCCGTAGCAGGAGATGCATAATCCTCTAGGTATTCTTTGAGTGTCATCAATGCATTCGGCAGACAACAGTTTTGAATCTGACCGCTCTTACACAGACTCATAAAACGATCTCCGGTACGTCCTTCCCGGTAGCAGGCAGTACAAAAACTTGGTACATAATCCATTTCCATTAACCAGCGAACGACTTCATCGAGTGTACGGTTGTCACTTACATCAAATTGTGAAGAGTCTTCATCTTCCGGTTCTGGCACGTCATATCCGCCGACGGACGTACGGGAACCGCCACTGATCTGGGAAATGCCAAGATGCAATACCTTTTCACGGCATGCCTTGCTTTCTCTCGTTGACACGATCATTCCGGTATAAGGCACTGCAATTCGGATACATGCCACTATTTTTGCAAAGGTATCATCATCAATTCCGTTATCAAAGGTGGAAGGGTCAATATCATCGGCACGACGGATACGAGGTACACTGATAGTATGTGGACCAACGCCGTGAACAGCTTCAAGATGTTCGGCATGCATTAGAATTCCGGCAAATTCGTACCGGTAGAATTCCAATCCAAATAAAACCCCAAGACCGACATCATCGATACCGCCTTCCATTGCACGATCCATTGCTTCGGTATGGTAATTATAATCATGCTTTGGACCGGTTGGGTGAAGCTTTTCATAACTTTCTTTGTGATAGGTCTCCTGAAATAAGATATAAGTACCGATACCGGCATCTTTTAATTTGCGATAATTTTCTACTGTTGTTGCGGCGATATTTACATTGACACGCCGGATATCACCGTTTTTGTGGTGTACGGAATAGATAGTCCGGATGCAGTCTAATATATATTCGATCGGGTTGTTGACCGGATCTTCGCCAGCTTCAATGGCGAGACGTTTATGCCCCATATCCTGTAAAGCAATGACTTCACGCCGTACATCCTCCTGCGTTAATTTCTTTCGCGGAATATGCTTGTTGACCGCATGATAAGGACAGTACACACAACCGTTGACGCAGTAATTTGACAGATATAACGGTGCGAATAATACAATCCGGTTACCGTAAAAATCCTTCTTGATCTGTTCGGCTAAATGAAAGATCTCCTGGTTCAGATCTTCATCTTCGCACATCAATAGCACACTTGCTTCCCGGTGGGAAAGTCCTTTACGTTTCTTTGCCTTCTCTAAAATTTCCTGAATCAATGCCCGGTCATTTTTGTGAGCATCACTATAGGCTAATGTATCCAGGATCTCATCATGGTTAATGAATTCTTCTGCATGTAGTGAATTTGGATCATACATATATTCTTCCTCTTTTCGTTATGTTAATGATAGTCACCGCGATCTGTAACAATGGAAAATCCGATGCCGTTCATTCGTGAAGACATACAGCTGATACATTGTGCAGATTCATCTCCGGTGCATATTTTGTTATCGTAGAGACTATATTGCTTCCTTACGCGTACAGGTGACAGATTCGGCATTACAACATTTGCTCCGGCAAGGATTCCCTGTTCACGCCCGTTTGGAGAGATCGTGCCGAGTGCCGTCGTCGCAGGCAGTAATACATTTGGGTGTATCAGACGGATGATGCTTAATAACAGCAGTGTATCCTCTAATGTACCCGATGGGTATTCGGCAAATGGAGTATCGCCGTGTGGAATAAATGGTCCGATCCCAACCATATGAGGGTGGAAAGACTGAATGTATAACAAGTCGTTTGCAAGGTCGTCCGGTGTCTGGAAAGGAGATCCGACCATGAATCCGCAGCCTACCTGATAGCCGATGGATTGTAACTGGTCAAGACATGCCATGCGATGTTCGTAGGACATGGATACCGGATGCAACTTTGCATAGTGTGCAGGATTCGCTGTTTCGTGGCGCAGTAAATAGCGGTCTGCTCCGGCATCAAACAAGCGCTTATAGCTTGTATAACTGCGTTCACCAAGAGACAGGGTGATCGCACAGTCCGGATAGAGCGAATGGATGGCTGACACAATATCTTCCATACGGTCATCCGTATAATAGGGATCTTCGCCGCCCTGTAAGACAAAAGTACGGAATCCGAGATCGTAACCGTCAGCGCAGCATAGAAGAATATCCTCTTTTGTCAGACGATAACGGTCAACATTCTGATTGGCGCAACGGATTCCACAGTAGAGACAGTTATTCTTGCAATAGTTTGTAAATTCAATCAATCCGCGAATATAAATGCGGTTTCCAAAATATTTTCTGCGTTGTTTGTCTGCCTCGGCAGCCAATATCTGGCGCAGTTCCCGGCAATTTCCATTTAACAAAGCCACAAAATCCCCGTGGTCTAGGATCTTGTGGCTTACTAATTTATCCAGGCTGGTTGTTAAAGTTGTGTTCATTTTCTTCTATTACCTTTTCAATGCGGGATTTTACCATGTCGGCAATCTCTGTTGTCTTCATTCCCTTGTATTCTTCATATGGAATAGGAGGGAGAAAATGAAGCTGTACATCTACATGACGTGTGGAGTTTGTGTCAAAAGGCAGATAGCTGTCAATAATGGCAATCGGTACGATCGGGCATTTTGCCTTGGTGGCAGCTTTGAAACTTCCGCTTTTGAATTCTCCGAGCCGGTTTCCGTTGCGGGAACGGGTTCCCTCCGGAAAGATCAGAAAATTACGTCCGGCTTTCACCTGATTTGCCATCTCGTTGATGACCTGTAATCCCTGCTTAATGTCGTTACGATCCATAAATAAACCGCCTAATGTCTGTACCAGTTTACGCAACAGGAAAATGTCATATGTCTCTTTTTTGATCACGACACCAAATGGTGCAGGATCAAGATAAACAAGTCCCATCACATCAAAAAGACCCTGGTGATTCGGATACATAATATAACCGGATTCTTTCGGGAGGTTCTCGAGACCGTAACCATGCACATTTACATTACCGGACTTACAGCCCCGTAATCCGATCAGGCGAATTAATTTGTATTTTTTTTCTTCACTGACTTTGTCGGCGGTTGCATAGTACATCAATTTGATCAGCATGTAGGGTAATAGTAAAATGTTGCGGAGCAACATCATGGTAAGGCGCTTTGCCATGGAACAATCCTCCTGTTATGACCGGCAGCCCTGCAATCCGGGTGGATTACAGTTCTACATTCCAATAATTGTCAAGTGTCGCAAAATAATCTTCCGGAGTTTCTGCACGACGGATCATGACAGAATCCCCATTTTCACGAAGTAAGATCTCGGCAGATTTGAGTTTGCCGTTGTAGTTATAGCCCATTGCAAAACCGTGTGCTCCGGTATCGTGGATTACTAGAATATCGCCCATATCGATCTTAGGAAGCTTGCGGTCAATTGCAAATTTATCGTTGTTCTCACATAATGATCCGGTTACATCATAGACATGATCGGCAGGCTCATTTTCTTTTCCCATTACCGTGATATGATGATATGCACCATACATAGCCGGGCGCATTAAGTTGACTGCACATGCGTCAACACCGATGTATTCTTTGTGTGTATGTTTCTCGTGGATTGCTTTTGTTACTAAATGTCCGTATGGAGCTAGCATGAAACGACCAAGTTCTGTATAGATCGCAACATCATCCATTCCTGCCGGAACCAGAACTTCTTCATATGCTTTGCGGACACCTTCGCCGATCGCAAGGATATCATTTGGCTCCTTGTCCGGCGTATAAGGAATACCGACACCACCGGAAAGATTGATGAAGGTGATGTGTACACCGGTTTCCTCCTTTAATTCAACAGCAGTCTTGAATAAGATCTTTGCGAGTGTTGGATAGTAATCATTTGTAACGGTGTTACTTGCTAAGAAAGCGTGCATTCCAAATTCTTCTGCACCAAGTTCTTTTAGTTTTTTGTATGCTTCGGTCATCTGTGGACGTGTCATACCGTATTTGGCATCACCGGGATTATCCATGATCGTATTTGCAATTGCAAATTTGCCACCCGGATTAAAACGGCAGGAGATACGTTTTGGAATGTAACCGATGCTGTCCTTTAAGAAATCAATATGTGTAATATCGTCAAGATTGATCGTTGCACCTAATTTGGCAGCAAGTCTGAATTCCTCTGCCGGTGTATCGTTGGAAGAAAACATAATGTCTTTTCCGTCAAATCCACATTTGTCAGACATCAAAAGTTCTGTGTAGGAAGAACAGTCAGTTCCGCATCCTTCTTCTTTCAGAATTCGTAAGATGGTTGGATTAGGAGTTGCCTTTACAGCAAAGAATTCCTTGTATCCTTTGTTCCAGGAAAATGCTTTCTGAAGTTTTCTTGCATTTTCGCGAATGCCCTTTTCGTCATAGAGGTGAAAAGGAGTTGGGTACTTTTCGCATATCCGGTCAATCTGTTCTTTCGTAACAAATGGTGTTTTCATAATTGTGTATGTCCTTTCATTCAATGTGGTATATTCATTCATTTGAATCGGTGAATTACACACCTATACACTAGTTTAGTGTTTTTTGCTGTTTTGTCAAGAAAAAGCAAGGAAAACCGAAGAAAAATAATTGGAAAATTTATCATTTATATAAAAATTCACCTAAAATTCACTTGAAGTATAAGGAAGGGTGGGATATAGTTATTATTATATGTTTATATAGAATATGAGATGTTGTGTAATGCAACATTTGGAGTGAGGAAGGAAATGTATAGAAATGTTAGACAGTGTATTTAATATGGACAATCCGTTGTTCCGTTTTATGAACCGGATTGCGGATATGGTAGTGCTGAATGTGATTTTTCTTGTGAGTTGTGTGCCGATATTTACGATCGGACCGGCACTGACGGCATTATACTATGTGTCGATCAACACATGGGGCAGAGAAGATGGATACATATTCAAGATGTATGTGAAGAGTTTTAAGGAGAATTTTAAGCAGTCAACCGCAATGTGGCTGATCCTGCTTGTGATCGGCATTGTGTTAAGTGTGGATGTCTGGTTCTGGGTATCCCAGTGGAAGGCGACCGGAGCTACGATGTATAAGCCGTTGACAGTGATCAGTGTTGTGATGCTGATGGTTTATCTGATGATATTTACTTTTGTATGGCCACTGCTTGCCAAATTTAGCAACACCAACAAAGGAACGGTGAAGAACGCACTTGCAATGGTGCTGACACATGTACCGGAGACATTATTGATCTGGGCAATCTTTGGAGTAGTTGCATTGGCGGTATATATGGTCAGTTTTGCGCGTGTGGCTGTATTTTTTATTGGTGTTTCGCTGGTTGCTTATTTGCAGGCATTAGTATTTCGTCATATTTTCAAACCTTATCTGAAGGAGGAAGAACATAAGACTCCGGAAGAAGAGGCCGGACTGGTGGGATATGATAATTCCTATGCAGATGCAAAGATAGAAGTAGCCCGTATTGCGGAAGAGATGGCGGATCGCACCAAGGAACAGGAGGATACAGAGGTTTCTGCCAATGCAGAAGAAACTGCGGAATCTGATCCGGTGAATGCTGCCAGGGAGCAGGAAGATACCCTTGATACAAAGAGCAGACGATCCATCGGGGATATCATTGCAGCCACCTCGAATCCGGCAGAAGACAAAGAATAGAATATTAGCCGAGGATGTCCTGATCTATGATTTGATTGACTTTCGGATATACATAAAAGTTGTCCTGCCTGTCACAAATTGCAAGAAAGACATCCTCGATTTTTTTGATATTCTGACCTTCAAGTTTTTGATTAAGCCAGTTCATATCGCGACCAATGTGCTTTAAGTTTTGTGGCATAACATGACCGTCGATGATCACATTTGCGAAGACCTCTTCCTGTGCAGGCTCGATTCCTAAGTCTTTTGGAGTAGCAGGGCGATCTTCAGTGACCGGTAGAAAACTGATCTTCCCGTTTGGCTCTAGCAGAGCACATTCAACCTGGGAAAGATCAAAATATCCATTGATACGACATTCTACCAGAAATTCATCAACGTTCATTTTTGCCTTTTTCAGATTTTCATTGTAGATTTCCCCGTTCTGATACAGGGTAATGGCTTTTCCGTTGATCAGACGGCGAAGACGGATGGATTTTTGAGAGAGCTTGGACAGAAGAATGACAACAACAGTGTAGACAACCATCGCGACGCAAGGTTTCATAAAATTACCTTCGAGATCGATCGCCATTTCTGCGGCGATGGAACCGATCGTGATGCCGTTTATATAATCAAACATGCTGAACTGGGACACCTGACGATATCCCATGAATTTTGTAAGCACGAATAAAGCGATGATCGAGAACAATGCCTGATAACATATGGTAAGATATTCCATAAAATATGCCTCCGTGAGATATATTGCAAACGTACAATTGATATGATATATGTTTGCTACTATAATTATTGTCGCATACAGGGTGGTTTATTCATTCACAAGGAGATAAGCATGATACAAGAATATAAGTGCACAATTGAATACAAGGATATCATGATGTCGGAATTTATGAAAAGATATCATTTTGAGACAAAGGATGCGGAAATGGTAACGGCAGCGGTTCGGTTTGCATGTAAGCTGATCGAAGTGGAGAGTGTCATCCGGTATGAAGAGTCCGGTGTGATTTGCGTGGTAACATTGGGAGAACGATTCGATAAATTGTCGGATGTGGTGTCGGATAATCTGCTGCTTTCGTATTGTATAGAATGTGTGGGAATGGAACTGCTTTCGAAAGCATATGAACGTGTGAACCAATATGTATATGAAGAACGCAAAATGTGGCTGACAAATTATCAATTTCTTCAGACAGAAGATATCAAAAAAGGACTCGATGAAGTAAAGACAACTTGTGTGACATGGAAAAAAGGAATGCTGCGTCCTGCAAAAAGTGTTGTGTTGAGAGCAGATTATGTGGAAGATCGTGGAAAAAGCGGATGTGAGCATTGTTCGCAGTGCGGGAATGTAAATTGTGTATTCCGGAAACAAACGATAAGCCCGAATAATTTATCAAAAAGAAGCAATACTAATGCCGTGGGAAAAAACGTCTATTCTTACGGAATCAATCAGATATTTGGAAACAATCGGAAAAATGAGAAATAAAATGTGAAAACGATACCACAATGCAAGAAAGAATGGTATTTTTGGAAAATGAAAAAATTTACAAAAAAATGACGGAAATAGTGAGGAAAATGTTGACTTCATATTGCGTATTTGCTATAATTATCTCATAAAAGAACAAAAAATATAGGAATCTTCACAAATACATGGGATGAAATGTGGGTAATCGTTCTCATATATGGCGCAAGGTTCCGGAGAAAGAGAGGACATTTAATAATGAAAGAATTTACTTATGTGATCACAGATGAGATTGGTATTCATGCAAGACCGGCAGGAATGCTCGTTAAGGAGGCAAAGGCATTTGCTTCTAAGATTACATTGGAGGCAAACGGAAAGACTGCAGATGCTACGAAACTGATGGCAGTTATGAGCTTAGGAGTTAAGAATGGTGCAGAAGTTGTTATCAAAGCAGAAGGTGATGATGAGGACGTTGCTATTGCTAAGATGGAAGAGTTTATGAAAGAGAATCTGTAAGAGGAAGTACCTTTTGTGGACGAAAGGCTGTCACATTACACAAGATGTACTGTGATAGCCTTTCTTTCTATATAATTGTCATGCAAGGCGGTATTTTATTATGGGAAGAACGGGAACTGGCAGAGTATATTGTGTTGCAGCTATTTATATAGAGAAGGTATATACACAGAAGTGATGAATGGAGGTTTGGATATGGAACAGTATAATGGTAAATCAATTTTTAAGGGAACGGCAATCGGAAGAGTATTATTTTATTCAAAGAACCAACAACTGGTAAAACGTACGAAGATTAAGGATGCGGAAGCAGAGATTGCAAGATATGAGGCTGCAAAGGCAACTGCGATCGAACAGCTCGGTGCATTACATGATAAGGCGCTTGCGGAGGTTGGAGAAGCCAACGCAATGATCTTCGAAGTACATGCGATGATGTTGGAAGATGATGATTATAATGATTCTGTATATAACATTATCCGGAATGATGGAGTAAATGCGGAATTTGCGGTTGCAACGACCGGAGATAATTTCTCTGTTATGTTTGCGGAGATGGATGACGAATATTTTAAGGCAAGAGCAGCCGATGTAAAGGATATCTCTGAACGTGTGATCGGAGTATTGATGGGACGTACAACAGACGGTGATCTGGGTGATGAACCGGTGATCGTTGTAGCAGAAGATCTGGCTCCAAGTGAGACGGTACAGATGGACAAATCTAAGCTGCTAGCATTTGTTACGAGATTAGGATCTTCTAATTCACATACTGCAATTCTTGCAAGAACGATGAATATTCCGGCTTTGATCGGTATTGATATCAAAGAGGAATGGAATGGTAAGATGGCAATCGTGGATGGTAAAACCGGTACATTCTATGTAGATCCGGATGTTGCCACTTTAGAGAAATTCCTTGCGGAGAAGAAGAAAGAAGAGGAAGCCAGAGAGTTGCTTTCTCAGTTAAAAGGACAGCCGGACGAGACCGTGGATGGCAGACATATTCATTTGTATGCCAATATCGGAAGCGTTGCAGATGTGGCGAATGTATTGGCAAATGACGCAGCAGGAATTGGTCTGTTCCGTAGCGAGTTCCTGTATCTGGAAAAAGATCATTATCCGACAGAAGAGGAGCAGTTCCAGGTATATAAGACGGTTGCACAGAACATGGCCGGTAAGAAAGTAGTAATCCGTACATTAGATATCGGTGCAGATAAGCAGGTAGATTATTTTAACATGGAACATGAAGATAACCCTGCAATGGGTTATCGTGCAATCCGTATCTGTTTAGACCGGGTAGAGATCTTTAAGACACAGCTTCGTGCGCTTTATCGTGCATCTGCATTTGGAACGATTTCGATCATGTTCCCTATGATCATTTCTGTAAAGGAAGTTCAGCAGATCAAGAAGATCTGTGCGGAAGTCCGTGATGAATTAGATGCCGGAAATGTTGAATATGGTGATGTAGAACTTGGTATTATGATCGAGACGCCGGCAGCAGTTATGATCTCGGATCTGCTTGCAAAAGAAGTTGACTTCTTTAGTATTGGAACCAACGATCTGACACAGTATACATTGGCGATTGATCGTCAGAATCCAAAGTTGGATAACATATATGATTCACATCATCCGGCAATTCTTCGAATGATCCAGATGGTGATTGACAATGGACATAAAGAGAATTGCTGGGTTGGAATTTGTGGAGAACTTGGAGCGGATACATCTTTGACAGAGCAGTTTGTGAAGATGGGAATTGATGAGCTTTCTGTATCGCCAACATTTGTACTTCCGGTACGGAAGGTGATTCGTGAGACTTCCTTCCGCTAAATTTCCTTGCACAGCGTGAGTGAGGGATGATGTGTGAGGCACATGCGAAAAATATAGAGAAAGCCATGTGGGGTTGCCTTTATGGTACGCAGGCACGTTTGCACTTATACTGCCTACGCAGCGGTGCTAGGTTCGTAAGAACCTCACCAAGCACCGGCGTAGACAGACCAGCCTGCTTAACCATATAAGACAACCATACATGGCTTTATTTACGTTTTCGGGCATGTGCCATTCACGTTATCTCCGAAAAAACTTACGCTGTGCTTATTGCCACACCCAACCGTATATGGCATTGTCTCGGACGGAATATAACGTCTTATAATTATAGTAGCGATATAACGTTAGCTGCATAATAATAATCAATATAAAAGCAAAAAATCTACTGCATCTTACAAACACAGTAGATTATTTGAGCCAATGTCAGAAGGGCTCGGGTGTGGCGATAAGCACAGCGTAGTGGATTCTGACAAAAACAGTGCGAAACGCAGTACAGTAAATAAGCAGCTGTATGATGTAACTAATATCATGCGCAGGTACTTCAGAGCCGCCGGTACTTAGCGAGGTTTTTTCGAGCTTAGTACCGCTGCGAGCGATGAGTAGCGAGAGCGTGCCTGCAATGATATTCAGTTATCATCGTACAACTGCTTTCTTATTCTATCCGTTTCGCACGTCCTTCCCTTACGCTGTGCAAGGGGATTAGTGGTTTTGTTGGTGAGCAAGAGCCGCTGCAATGAATCCCTTAAATAATGGATGCGGTTTGTTTGGACGTGACTTGAATTCCGGATGTGCCTGTGTTCCGATAAACCAAGGGTGACTCGGAATTTCGATCATTTCAACAATGTGTCCGTCTGGAGACTGACCAACAAGATCCATGCCGTTTGCAACCAAAGCTTCACGGTAGTCATTGTTTACTTCATAACGATGACGGTGACGTTCGGAAATCTCCTTTGTGCCATACAGTTCATATGATTTGGAACCTTCTTTTAGAACACATGGATATGCACCGAGACGAAGTGTTCCACCAAGATCGGTCACACCGTCCTGATCGGGCATGATATGAATTACCTGATGAACACTGCTTGGGTTAAATTCGCTGGAATGTGCATCATGATAACCGAGAACATTTCTTGCAAATTCCACAATGGTAAGCTGCATACCAAGGCAAAGACCTAAATATGGAACGTTGTTTTCACGGGCATATTTGATTGCACTGATCATTCCTTCGATACCGCGATCGCCGAAGCCACCGGGAACAATGATTCCGTCGGCATCCTTCAATTGTTCTGCTACGTTGCCATCATTTAACAATTCAGAATCCATCCACATGATCTCTAAGTCGGAATTGCATGCAAATGAACTGTGTTTTAAAGCTTCTACGACGGAAATATATGCATCATGAAGAGATACATATTTGCCGACTAAGGCAATCTTCACATTCTTCACCGGATTCTTCCACCGGTCGATCATAGCGATCCAATCGTCCAGATCCGGTTTTGGACAGGCGACCTTCAGACATTTGCAGACAACATCTGCAAGGTGTTCCTTCTCCATAGCAAGAGGAACTTCATATAATACATCTACATCCAAATTCTGGATGACATTTTCACTAGGAACATTACAGAACAGAGCAATCTTATCTTTCATGCCATCTTCTAACGGATAGTCGGAACGGCATACAAGGATATCCGGCTGGATACCAAGTGCCTGCAAATTCTTAACGCTTGCCTGGGTTGGTTTTGTTTTCATTTCGCCGGATGCTTTCAGGTAAGGGATTAATGTTACATGGATCATGATACAGTTATCATGCCCGACGGTATGCTGGAACTGACGGATAGCCTCTAAGAATGGCTGACTTTCGATGTCACCTACTGTTCCGCCAACCTCGATGATTGCAAATTCTGTTTCTTTGGAATCCATATTCCGGTAGAAACGGCTCTGAATCTCATTTGTGATGTGCGGAATAACCTGAACGGTGTGACCGCCGAAATCACCACGGCGTTCTTTTTGCAAAATGCTCCAATATACCTTACCGGTTGTTACGTTTGATTTTTTATTCAGACTTTCGTCAATAAAACGTTCATAGTGACCGAGATCAAGGTCGGTTTCGGCTCCGTCGTCGGTTACAAAAACTTCACCATGCTGAATCGGGTTCATGGTTCCCGGATCAATATTGATATAAGGATCGAACTTTTGACAGGTTACTTTGTACCCTCTTGCTTTTAAGAGTCGTCCTAGAGAAGCGGCAGTGATACCTTTTCCGAGTCCGGAAACAACACCACCGGTGACAAATACATATTTGACAGCCATTTATTTTTCCTCCGTATTTGATAGTTATATAATAAAAATAATGAATTAACACAAATTCATAACTTATAATATATGAAAAGGAATCGATAGTCAATTCTAAATAACAGGTTTTTTCACAGAATCTACATGAAAAATCATTTGCTAATTCTTATGTGAACCGATATAATATAGATTGTATGTTTTTTACAGTATAGGAAGAATCTTTTCTATAGAGAAAATATTCTACATGGAATATCGATTGCAGTAGATTCCAATACTAATATTAGTATGTTTACAATAGGAGGAAAAACGATTGGAAGAAAACGGTAAACAAAACAATGACAATCAGAATAACAATGGGAAAAAGCCGCAGAATCGCAGTTTTATTTTTATGCTGGTAGTATCCATCGGAATGACACTGTTGTTTTTCTATGCATATAGCAGATATCAGACAAGTCAGCAGGTGGAGATCTCGTATAGCCAGTTTCTGGATATGTTAGATAAGGGTGAAGTTGCAAAAGTTCGTATCTATAGTTCTTCTTTGGAAATTGTGCCAAAGACAGATAAAAAGTCTAAAACAGCAATGAAAAAGACTTACTATGCAACAAGAATCTCTGATCTGAAACTGGTCGACCGTCTGGAAAAGGCAAAACAAAAAGGAGAGCTGGATTATACGGCGGTAGATGAGAGTAACACGGCAATGATCGGAAATATTCTTTCCTGGGTATTGATGATCGGTGTGTTCTATGTGATCATCTGGCTCTTTATGCGCTCTATGTCCAAAGGTGGCGGCATGATGGGTGTTGGTAAGAGTAATGCGAAGATGTATGTTGAGAAAAAGACAGGCGTTACGTTTGCAGATGTAGCAGGACAGGAAGAATCGAAAGAGTCGTTGAAGGAGATGGTGGATTTTCTTCATAATCCGAAGAAGTATTTGGAGATTGGTGCAAAACTGCCAAAGGGAGCATTGCTGGTAGGACCTCCCGGAACCGGTAAAACGTTGCTTGCAAAGGCGGTAGCCGGTGAGGCAAACGTTCCATTCTTTTCGTTGTCCGGTTCTGATTTTGTAGAGTTATATGTCGGTGTAGGTGCATCGCGTGTAAGAGATTTGTTTAAGCAGGCAAATTCAATGGCACCATGTATTATATTTATTGATGAGATTGATGCAATCGGTAGAAGCAGAGACAGTAAGTATGGCGGAGGAGATTCCGAGAGAGAACAGACGTTGAATCAGTTGCTTTCCGAGATGGATGGATTTGATACTTCAAAAGGTATTGTTATTCTTGCGGCAACAAACCGACCGGAAGTATTGGATAAAGCGTTACTTCGTCCGGGACGCTTTGACAGACGTGTTATTGTGGAAAAACCGGATCTCAAAGGAAGAATTGAGACACTTAAGGTACATGCAAAGAACGTAAAGATGGATGAGACAGTTGACTTTAAGGAGCTGGCACTGGCTACATCCGGAGCAGTCGGAGCAGATCTTGCAAATATTATAAATGAAGCGGCATTGGCAGCGGTAAAAGCCGGCAGGGAATATGTAAATCAATCGGACTTATTTGAATCAGTTGAGGTTGTATTTGCAGGAAAAGAAAAGAAAGACCGGATCTTAAGCAAGCAGGAAAAACAGATCGTTGCATACCATGAGACGGGGCATGCGTTATGTATTGCGTTACAGAAACATACCGAGCCGGTACAGAAGATCACAATCATTCCGAGAACCATGGGGTCACTTGGATATGTTATGCAGGTGCCGGAGGAAGAGAAATATCTGAATACACAGGCGGAGATGGAAGCAGATATTGTAACATTTCTTGCCGGTCGTGCGGCAGAGGCGATCAAGTTCCCATCTGTTACAACCGGAGCATCCAATGATATTGAGCAGGCAACGAATATGGCAAGACGGATGATCACAATGTATGGTATGTCGGATGAGTTTGGAATGGTTGCCTTGGAGTCTGTTCAGAACCGTTATCTCGATGGGCGTTCTGTTATGAATTGTTCCGAAGAGACGGCAACGAAGATTGATGATGAAGTACGCCGGATCATTAAGGAATCTTATCAGAAAGCATATGATCTGTTAAAAGCCAATGAATCTGTATTGGATGCACTTGCGAAGTTCCTGATCGAGAAAGAGACGATCACGGGTAAAGAGTTTATGAAGATCTATGCAGAGATTACGGGAGAGAACCTGAAGGCGGCAACTGAGGATGGACAGGAAGTGGATTCTGCGGTAGAGAACATGGAACAGGCAGTAGAAGCGGAGCGTAACACAGAGTCGGAAGCAGATGAAGAAGCGGAGCGTAACGCAGAGTCAGAAGCAGATGAAGAAGCAGGTGTTGTGGAATCAACGGAGTTATCCGAGGGTGAACACAAAGAAGAGTAGACATATCTTCGGAAGAACTTGTATAGAAAAAGAAACATATGGTACAATACGGCTGATTTGGAATGGATTCCGGATTGGTCGTATTTTCGCTTTATATGGAAGTGAGATTCGGTAAATAGACATATGGATTTTCTGGATGAGGAATAGAGTATGAAAGATGGATTTGATTTAAAAGAGGAATTGAAAAAATTACCGGATTCGCCGGGTGTGTATCTGATGCATGACAAAAATGATGCGATCATATATGTAGGAAAGGCGATCAGACTCAAACGACGGGTAAGCTCGTATTTTCGTCACATGAACAACCGAAGCCCGAAGATTGAGAAAATGATCACATTGATCGATTATTTTGAGTACATTGTGACGGATTCGGAGTTAGAAGCATTAGTGTTAGAGAATAATCTGATCAAGGAGCATAAGCCGAAGTATAACACGATGCTTAAGGATGACAAGAGTTATCCGTTTATGAAAGTGACGGTGCAGGAGGATTTTCCGAGAGTGTTGTTTGCACGTCAGATGAAACGGGATGGCGCAAAGTATTTTGGCCCATATACAAGTGCGGCAGCCGTGAAGGATACGATTGAACTGATCCAGAAATTATACGGAATCCGCACCTGTAATAAGAGCCTCCCAAAGGAGATCGGATTGGGAAGACCATGTCTGTATCATCAGATGAAGCAATGTGCGGCTCCTTGTCAGGGCTATATTTCCAAGGAAGAATATGCGCTTCGCATTGACAAGTTATTAGGATTTTTAAATGGAGATTACAAGAAGGTATTAGCAGAATTAGAGCAGAAGATGAAAGAAAAGGCTGCCGAATTGGAATTTGAGGAGGCGGCAGAATACCGGGATCTGATCGAGAGTGTACAGCATGTCACGGGTTCACAGCGTGTTGTGAAGACAGGAGGTATTGACCGGGATGTGATCGCTATGGCAAGAAAGGGATCAGAGACGGTGGTATCGGTGTTTTTTGTGCGGGATGGAAAACTGCTTGGACGGGAGCATTTTCATGTAGAACATTCGGAAGCGGATACCGGTAGTCAGATCATTACTGCATTTATCAAGCAATATTATGAAGGAACACCATTTGTGCCGAATGAAATGCTGACAGAGTTCGCGGTCGAGGAACAAGAGTTGTTGGAAGAGTGGCTGGGACAACGGCGGGGAGGCAGAGTGCATATCATCACACCGCAAAAGGGTGAGAAGTCGAAGATGATCGATCTTGCAAGAGAAAATGCCTCCGTTGTATTGTCAAGAGATCTGGAAAAGATCAAGCGGGAAGAAGCAAGAACGGTTGGCGCGGCAAATGAGCTGGCACAGATGTTAGGACTTCCGTCTGCGAACCGGTTGGAGGCATTTGATATTTCCAATACAAGCGGATACCAGTCTGTGGCATCCATGGTGGTATTTGAAAAAGGCCGGGCGAGAAAAAATGCTTACCGCAAATTTAAGCTTCGTACCGTGACAGGACCGGATGATTACAAGAGTATGGAAGAGGTGCTGACCAGACGATTTACGGACGAACGGTTTGATGTGTACCCGGACATCCTGATGATGGATGGTGGAAGGGGACAGGTTAATGTAGCATTGAAAGTGCTGGATGAATTGCATCTGAATATTCCGGTATGTGGTATGGTCAAGGACGATAATCACCGGACAAGAGGGTTGTATTATAATAACAAAGAGATATCCTTTCCACGTAACAGTGAGGTGTTTGGAATGATCACCCGGTTGCAGGATGAAGCACACCGGTTTGCGATCACATACCATAAACAATTGAGGGGAAAAGAACAGGTGCATAGTATCTTGGACGATATCAAGGGAGTAGGCCCGGCAAGACGAAAAGCATTGATGCAGCATTTCAAAGAAATTGGTAAGATTAAAGATGCAACGGTGAAAGAATTGTCTTCTGTGGATGGTGTGACACCACAGGTGGCAGAGGAGATCTATCGTTTCTTTCACGAAAATGAATGAATGTAAAATAAACAGGATGCCATTCTTGTATAAGGTAAGGACGGCACCCTGTTTTTGTTTCATATAGATGTATCTGTGTAAAAGACAATATCAATTAGAATGAATGCTGGTCATCATCATCAAAATCATCATGATCGTTGTCGTTCATATATTCGCGGTTAGTGACGCGTTTGGTATCCCGCTGTGCTTCCACCAATTCAGAGAGCTGTTCCTTTACTTCGCGCGGATGCTTCACACTTGTGATATCGAAATCTCCCATTGATTTGTCTGCGGAGCAGCAATGGATCGTACCGACACCAAAGATTCGTTGAAAGAATGAACGATTCAGTGACAGATCCATGATACGATATAATCTTACCTCGTCTTCCTTCTTGTTCAGGAATCCCTGCTCAATAAACAAGCGGTCTTCTGTCAGCATATACTTGGTAAATGATAATGGTAAACCAAATATTGTACGTTTTCTGTCTTTCCATAAATATTCCATAATGTATCCTCCCGTTTTAAATGTATGTGTGTTATATGTTGCTGTGGTTTGTCACAAATGTACATATAGTATATCATTTTTTGTGGAAAAAGAAAAGAAGTCTTGAATCACATTATAAAAATCGTTATAATAAAAGGGTTAGGGATAAGTTAAACAATATGTACAGGCGTATTGAAATAGAAAAAGATAGGAGAGAATACATTGAGAACAATAAATAAATTTACTTCATGGATGCTGGTTGCGGCAATGGTGGGATGTCTGGCATTACCGGTACAGGCAGAGACTACTGCAAACGGTTCTACAACAGAAGAGACCGGTTCTACAGTAACAACGGAGACAACCACTTCGACAGAGAATAGCACGACAGAAGAGACGAGAGTTCCGAATGAAGATGTCAGAGCAACCGGACTTTCACCGCTTACGTCGACGGTTCTGGTCATTGATCCGGGACATTGTAAGAAGCATCCCGGAGCAAAGGGGAATGGTCTTCGGGAGGAAGTTGTTACCATGGATATTTCTGCTGCATGCCAGAGTGCATTGGATCAGTATGCAGATATCACTGTTTATATGACGAGGGATGCGAATAGCTGCTGTGCCGAGCTGAGAGTCGGGGAATGCTTAAGTGCCAGAAATAATTATGCGAAGAAGTTAGATGCTGATTTTCTGGTGAGTATGCATATCAATGCCGGACGTAGTACGGGAGCAAATGTATTGACTGCATATCGTTCCGGATATCATGATGATATCCGCAAACAGACGCAGGCATTTGGTAAGGTTGCACTTAAGAATCTGAAGGCAATCGGTGTAGCGAACAGAGGATTATTGTTGAGACGGTCCGAGGCAGGAAACCGATATCCAAACGGACGTCTGGCAGATTATTATTCCATCGTGCGCCGCGGAGTTGTTCAGGAGATTCCGAGTGTGATCATTGAACATGGATATATTACAAGTTTTTCTGATTGTAATAAATTTTTCCGAACCAAAGCGAAACGGAAAAAAGTCGGTAAGACAGATGCGAAGTCGATCATTTCTTATTTTAAGCTGAGTAAGAAACTTGAAAAGGGAACGATGGAACAGGATTCGGATGGTACATATTACCGGCTGAGTGATAATAAGAAGGCAGGCGGATTTATAAAGCAGGACGGAGTATGGTACTATTTTGATGAGTTCACCGGCAAGATGTGCAGGGGATTTCAGAATATTGGGGACGATACCATTTATTTGAGTCCGACAACCGGAGAGATGGTGACAGGCTGGTTTACGGTAGATGGAAAACGGTATCTTGCCAAAGGCAATGGTGCAATTGTAAAAGGGGAATTTTACACGGACGGTATTCATACATATTACTTTAATGCAGATGGAACACTCCGGAAAAAAGGATATTTTACGATAGAAGACAATACTTACTATGCAGATGCCAAAGGTTATGTTGCGGCAGGTATCATGAAGATCAAAGGGAAAAAATATGGTTTTGATACAGAGACATATCAGATGTTATATGGCTTTGTAAAGATCAATGGAAATTACTATTATTTTGATGAAGAAACCGGTGTGATGTTAAAGGGCTGGCAGAAGATTAATGGAAAATACCGGTACTTCAGCAAGAAAAGCGGTAAGATGCAAAAGAGTAAGCGGATTGGAAAATACTATGTTAATTCCAAGGGAATACGGACAAAAAAGAAATAAGACTTGTGAAAGATGCCCATCTTTGGTAAAATAAGGTTTGGGTTTGAGGAATATAATAATAAAATGGACACAAGAGTGGTCTAGATTACAAGGAGGAGAACGTAGACATGGCTAGAAAGTTAGACTTTGACAAAGAAGCTTTCAAGAAAGAAGTTGTTAATAATGTCAAGACTCTTTATCGTAAGACGATTGACGAGGCAACGAAACAGCAGGTATTTCAGGCAGTATCCTATGCGATCAAAGATACCATCATTGATCAGTGGATTGCAACACACAAGGAATATGAGAAGAAGAATCCAAAGACTGTTTATTACTTATCAATGGAATTCTTGATGGGTAGAGCACTTGGTAATAACCTGATCAACTTAACTTGCTACAAAGAAGTAAAAGAAGCATTAGATGAATTAGGATTTGATCTGAATGTAATTGAGGATCAGGAGCCGGATGCAGCACTTGGTAATGGTGGACTTGGTCGTTTGGCAGCATGTTTCCTTGATTCACTTGCTACATTAGGATATCCTGCATATGGTTGTGGAATCCGTTACCGTTATGGTATGTTCCGTCAGGAGATTCAGGATGGATATCAGATTGAGAAGCCGGATGACTGGTTAAAGGATGGTAACCCGTTTGAGGTTCGTCGTGCAGAGTATGCCTGTGAAGTTAAGTTTGGCGGCCATGTTAAAGTTGAATATAAAGATGGACGGAATCGTTTCATCCAGGAGGGATATTCATCAATTCGTGCAGTACCATATGATCTTCCAGTTATCGGATATGGTAACAATGTTGTTAATACATTGAGAATCTGGGATGCAGAGGCAATTCAGGATTTCAACTTAGATTCATTTGATAAAGGGGAATACCAGAAAGCAGTAGAGCAGCAGAATCTTGCAAGAACAATCGTTGAGGTATTGTATCCGAATGATAATCACTATGCAGGTAAGGAATTAAGATTAAAACAGCAGTATTTCTTCATTTCTGCTTCTATCCAGACTGCAATCAATAAGTTCAAAGAGGACAATAGCGATCTGCATGATATTCCTAAGAAGATCACATTCCAGTTGAATGATACACATCCAACTGTTACAGTTGCGGAGCTTATGAGAATCTTAGTAGATGAAGAAGGTTTGGAATGGGATGATGCATGGGATATCACATGTCATACATGTGCATATACAAACCATACAATTATGGCAGAAGCTTTGGAGAAATGGCCAATCGAGTTATTCTCCCGTCTGCTTCCTCGTGTATATCAGATCATTGAAGAGATCGATCGTAGATATGTTAATATGATCCGCGAGAAATATCCAAACAATCCGGAGAAAGTTAAGAGCATGGCAATCCTTTATGATGGTCAGGTTAAGATGGCGCACCTTGCAATTGCGGGATCTTATTCTGTAAACGGTGTTGCAGCATTGCATACAGAGATCCTTAAGAAACGTGAGCTCAAAGATTTCTACGAGATGCGTCCGGAACAGTTTAATAATAAGACAAATGGTATTACACAGAGACGTTTCTTATTACATGGTAACCCATTGTTAGCAGACTGGATCACATCTAAGATCGGGGATGAATGGATCACAGATCTTTCGCATGTATCTAAGTTGAAAGTATATGTTGATGATGAAAAATGTCAGCAGGAATTCATGAATATCAAGTATCAGAATAAGGTACGATTAGCAGCATATATCAAGGAACATAACGGTATAGATGTAGATCCTCGTTCAATCTTTGATGTACAGGTTAAGAGATTACATGAATATAAGAGACAGCTTTTGAACATCTTACATGTTATGTATTTATATAGTGAAATCAAAGAGCATCCGGAGATGGATATCGTACCTCGTACATTTATCTTTGGCGCAAAGGCAGCAGCAGGATATAAGAGAGCAAAGCTCACCATTAAGTTGATCAATTCAGTAGCAGATGTGATTAACAATGATGAGTCGATCAATGGTAAGATCAAGGTTGTATTCATTGAGAACTACCGCGTATCCAATGCAGAGTTGATCTTTGCAGCAGCAGATGTTTCTGAACAGATCTCAACAGCATCCCGTGAGGCTTCTGGTACCGGTAACATGAAATTCATGTTAAATGGTGCTCCAACGCTTGGAACAATGGATGGTGCAAACGTAGAGATCGTAGAAGAAGTTGGTGCTGAGAACGCATTTATCTTTGGATTATCTGCAGATGAGGTTATGGCATATGAGCGTGACAAGAATTATCATCCACAGGATATTTTCAATACGAATGCAAATGTACGCCGTGTACTTACACAGTTGATCAACGGAACATATAGTGATGATCCGGAGTTATTCCGCGACATTTATGATTCACTGATCAAAGAAGATGTTTACTTTACATTGAAGGACTTTGACTCTTATTGTGCAGCACATAAGAAAGTGGATGAAGCATATAGAGACGAGAAAGGATGGGCTAAGATGGCAATGCTTAATACAGCATGTGCCGGTAAGTTCTCATCTGACCGGACAATTGAGGAATATGTACAGGATATTTGGCATTTAGAGAAAGTGAAAGTTACAATGCCAAGCAAGACACCTATTAAGAAGACTTCCAAATAAGAGGATAATTCTGCAGAGAGTGGCATATAAGCAACCTCTCCCACATACACTAGTGGGAGAGGTTATTTTTATGAAAAAATGTTTGCTGTTTTTAATAGGAATGATTGGAGTGCCATGTCTGATCTGTGTGATCGTATGTGGAATCAGTCCGGAGCTTTCCATTGGACAAGGAGAACGGAATATGAAAAATTGTCGGATGGGAAAGAATGTTTTGATTGAGATAGATGGTCTGTATAAGCAGCTGGATGTGGAAGAATATGTGCTTGGCGTAATGGCAGGTGTGGTGTCTCCGGATTATGAAGAAGAGGCGTTGAAAGTGCAGGCGGTATTGGTACGGACTAATATATTGAAGGAAATGCAGGAGAGAGGAACAAAGGATGCAGAGGATATTCCATATCAGTATCTTACCGTGGAAGAACGGAAAAGAATATGGGGCGAACGACAGTATGATAAATATGAAAAGAAAATGGAACGTGCGGTGGTTGATACCGCAGGAAAGGTATTACAGGCGGAGGGAAATCTGATTCTTGCGTGTTACCATGAAGTAAGTATTGGGAAAACGGCAAGTGCAAAAGAAGTGTTGGGTGAGGACATTTCTTATTTGCAGTCGGTGGAAAGCAACCGGGATGTGGAAGCAAAACATTATATGAATTTAGTGGAGTATTCATGGGAGGAAGTTGCCAATTACATATCTGAATATAAGAACGATAAACAGGAGAAGAATATTCAGGAAAAAGAAAATGATTCCAAGGATAGGAGAGTAGAAATACAAATAGAGGAAAGTTCTGAGAATGGGTTTGTAAAAAAGATAAAAATTGCAGAGAATGTATACACAGGAGAAGAAGCGATGAGGATGCTGCATTTACCGTCCATGAATTTCTATGTGGAAGAAAAAGAAGAAGGCGTTCGCATTGTATGTCTGGGAAAAGGAAACTGTATGGGGATTTCTCAATATGGAGCCAATTGCATGGCAAAAGACGGAAAAAAGATGGAACAGATACTTGATTATTATTTGAAAAATGTGAGCCTGAAACAGTATAAAGAGTTGTGATAACGACATTGACACATAGTGCTTTTTATGAAATAATAAAATATAAATGTCTGTTTACAGGGATGAAATACAAGAACAAAGAAGGTAAGAGGAATGAGATTGAGATACCACTTTTTTCTAAAGAGTGTTCCTTTTATGTTTGCGATCAGCATGCTTATTATTTTTGCAGCGGATTGTTATGACGGCAAAGCGCGCATGGTAAGTTACAAAGCGGGAACGGCTGATCTGGGGAATTATAATGGGGAATTGATCCGGGATGGAGGAACGAATGGTTCTTCTAATGAACAGGATCCACAATTTTATAATGGAACTGATCTGAAGGACAACGGGCTTCCGTATTGTATAAAAGTGAATAAGACGAAGAATGTAGTGACAATATACACAGTGGGCAAAGACGGTTATTATAGCAAGCCCGTAAAAGCAATGGTTTGTTCCGTTGGCGAAACGGGAAACACTCCGGAAGGTATTTTTAATCTGGGAGACCGTGAGGAATGGCTGGCACTGGAAGGTGGTGTGTATGGTCAATATGCAACAGCGATCACGGGCAGTTTTCTTTTCCATTCTGTTCCGTATTTTTCGCAGAATAAGGCGGACTTAGAGATAGAGGAATATAACAAATTAGGGCAGAGCGTATCGGCAGGATGTGTTCGGCTATCTGTTATTGATGCCAAATGGATCTATGATAATTGCAGTGAGAAGACATATGTTGAGATTTTTGAAAGTGATTATGACGGACCGTTAGGAAAACCGGTATCTGCAGTCATTACAAGCGGAGGAACGGCAGGTAACTGGGATCCGACTGATCCGGATAGAGAGAATCCGTATATGGGTAATATTCCGATTATATTGGGTGCGTACGATCGTGAGATTGAGAGATATTCTGATTTTGATATTACGGCAGGTGTGACAGCGTTAGATTCTACGGGAAAGGATGTCACGAACTATATGAAAGTGAGTGGGGAAGTAGATGAGGATGTATGTGGTACTTACAAAGTAGAGTATTCTGTTACGGATGAGACCGGAATTACAGGAACGGCAACGGCAAACATTATCATCAAGGATGATCAGGCTCCGGTATTATATGTGGATCAGACAGTACAATCGATAGGGGCATATGATGTGTCTTCTTCAAGACAGTTGCATGATCTGTTATTGCAGAATGTAGCAGCATACGACGGGAATCATAGGATGGATGACAATTCTGTTTTGGTTGATTATTCTGAGATCCTTGAAAAAGGATTTGGCAAATGCCATGTAAAGTACCGGGCAAAAGATTCAGAAGGAAACCAATCGGATGTGGTTGTGTTATCAGTAGATGTGGATATGGAGGCACCGAAAATTTCTTTAAAAGACGATCTTCAGGGAGATATTCGGGTTTCAAACATGTTGGATGATGATTATCTGTCAGGACTTGTTGAGGCGAGTGATAATAGTGGCAAGGTAAATGTAACTGTAAGCCGCCCACTTACCTATCAGGTGGGGGAACCATATATTGTATTGTATTGTGCCAAAGATGATTTTGGCAATGTTACAACCTTGAGTGTGACCTATCAGATCAAAAAATGATGATATGCAGATAAGAATTTGCAGTATATATTGAATAAATAATCATTTCTATGGAAAAGATATCTGTAGAGGTGATGAATATGAAAAATCGTGATACAAGTTTTTTACAGAAGTTAAAGGATAATGCATTTTATGTAGCATTAGGACTTGGGTTAATGGCAATACTTGCAGTGGTTGCTGTGTATACAGTGGAACAAAATGGAAGCCGGTTAGCAAGTAATGAGGTTGATCTGAACAAAGCTTCCGACTATAAGACAATTACAGAGCAAAAGGTCGAGAAGACCAATGGAGATACAGCGAAGAAAGAGGAAGTACAGACAGACACGCAGCAGACGGCAACCAGGCAGCAGACTACGTCTGAAAGTACACAAGAGAGCATAGAACTGACAGAGAAAGATGCCGCAGACGATGTTAGGAGCGGTTCCGGACTTCAGAAGAATGGAGCAGATGCATTACCGGTCACATCGAATGCCGGAGAATTGGATTTTACAAGCGATAAGACAATAACATGGCCGGTCAACGGAGAGGTTATTCTTCCGTTTAGTATGGAGACAACCGTGTATTTTAAGACATTAGATCAATATCAATGTAATCCGGGAATGATGATCGCTGCAGGGAATGGTACAACAGTTAAGAATGCATATATGGGAAAGGTTACCAAAGTTACAAGTGATGATATTTATGGCAATCTGGTAACGGTATATATTGGTAATGATTATAGTCTGGTATATGGACAGTTAGATACGATATATGTTAAGGAAGGTGACTATATCAAAGCCGGTGATTCCATCGGAACGATAGGCAATCCGACCGACAGTTTTGAGGAAGAAGGCAGTCATTTATTTTTTGAGATGACGGAAAAAGATACACCGGTAGACCCAATGTTGTTTATTGAATGACAAAACGCATACCATTTGCGGATATATTCAGGATAGAATATAGAGTAGGTGGTATGCGTTTTGTATGATGCGATAATGAAAGGATCGTTTGTTTATCTACAAATCCATACAATCACTGCAAAGGCCTTCAAAAAGAAGAGAATGGGCGGTTATTGTACCGGAAAATGTTTGCTCTGCCAGATGATCTAACGCTTCCTGATATGGCATATCAATATCCTGAACACAACCACATTGTTTGCACATAAAATGATAGTGTGGACGTGTATCTGCATCAAACCGATCAGTTTTACCATCGCAGGATAGACGAAGAATGTCACCCCGATCCGACAATAAAGAGAGATTGCGATATACAGTTCCAAGACTGATATTCGGAATTGTTTGGCGAATCTCCTGATAGACCATATCGGCAGTCGGATGATCTTTGCGTGTTCTTAAATAAGCGACAATCGCTTCTCTTTGTTTACTTCGTTTGAGCGTAGTTTGTTCAGCCATATCTCCTCCAAAATAGTAATCATTCTTATTTCTTATTATATAATGTTTCTTTCCAAATTGTCAATACTATGTTATAATTATGCTTGGAAAAACAAGAAAACACTGAGATTTTCGGTGAAAATGAGGTGGATTATGAAAGAAGATCAGGCAAAAGAACTTGCCTGCCGGATTATGGATTTGTCGGAACAAGCTATGATCGTAATTGATCGGAATAATTATAGTGTTGTTTATGCAAATGCCAAGGCAAAGGCAATTTTTGGTGAACAGATGACAAATGCAACTTGTTATCTTGCAATGGAGGGTGAGGGTACTCCATGTGAAACTTGTCCGTTTCGGGAATCAGAGGAGAAAGATCGGATTGTGGAGCATTATTTCAGACAATTTGATCGGACGGTTCAGGTTAAGATTACTTTTCTGGATTGGTCTGAAGGACAACCGGTAATGATATATATTATTTTAGATTCGGATGAACTGTTACTGGCGAGAATGAATCAGGAAGCAAAGACGCAATCCTATGAAGAACAATTACGCTTGTCAGGAGAGTTATATCAGACGGTGGTAAGCCAGCTCCATACGATGGTTTTTGAATATAATAAGGCACAGAATACATATTCTGTATCTCCGTTATTTAAGGAGAAGTTTGGAATAGATGAGATCCATAATATTAATTTTCTTTTAGATGATAAGGCAAAATATTTAATATATGAACCGGATTGCGATATATACAATATGCTGTTTACAAGCAGGGAGGATGACTTTCGGGAAGTTACCTGCCGCCTTCGCGTGAATAATGGACAGTTGGTATGGTATCGGATCTGCATTCAGTTTATACGTAATGATGAGGGACAGATTGTGCGCGTGATCGGCACGTTGAAGGATGTGGATGATGCAACACGTTCTTATGAGACGCTCCGTTACCGGTCTGAATTTGATATGCTGACGAATATCCCGAATGTGAATCGTTTTTATGTTGATGCCGGGCGTGCCATTATGGAGGATGAGCGTAATCATTATGCGGTCATTTCGTTTGATATCGATAAGTTCAAACTGATCAATGATCTGTTTGGAATGAGTACAGGCGATGAAGTATTGAAACATATCGCTAATGTGTTGCGTGACAGGGTGCCGGAGAATGGATGGTATTGCCGCGTGCATTCGGATATGTTTTTAATCTGTATACCGTATAGTAATCGGGGAGATATCATTAAGAAAGTGGAGAAGATCCGGAAGGAAATATATAAGAATTCATTTTCTTTTGATGTCAATACAACATATGGCATTTATCTTGTGGAAGATGTGACAATACCGATTAATCTAATGTGCGACCGGGCAACGTTGGCAGCCAGGACGGTAAAAGGAAATGCCATGAATTTCTGTGCGTTTTATGATGAACAGTATCGTGCAGAGATCATTAAGAATACAGAGATTGAGCGGGATATGAATGCTGCAATATCTCATAAACAGTTTTTGATGTATTTGCAACCGAAGTATAATCTCGTAACAGGGAAGATATGTGGTGCGGAAGTTCTTGCCAGATGGAAACACCCGGTCAAAGGACTGATACAGCCGAATGATTTTATTCCGTTATTTGAGCGGAATGGGTTCATATTGCGATTGGATGAATATATGTGGGAGGAAGCCTGTAAGACGCTTGCGAGATGGCGGGATGAGGGCAGAAAACTTGTTCCACTGTCGGTTAACATATCGAGATATCATATTCAGCATAATGATCTGGTAGGTGCGTGGAAACGCCTCATCAAAAAATACCGTATTCCGACGTCCTATCTGACGTTAGAGATTACAGAAACGTTCTTTTATGATTCGAAGGACTTATATGAGGTATTGGAACAATTGCAGGCAATGGGATTTTTGCTGGAGGTCGATGATTTTGGCGCAGGATATTCCTCTCTTAATATGATCCGTCAGATTCCGGTCGATACGATCAAGATTGACAAAGATTTCTTGGATAAGAAATTATCCACAGAAAAGGGTAAGATTGTGATCAGCCATACGATCGCTATGGCAAAGGATCTGAAATTAGGTGTCATTGCTGAAGGAGTTGAGACTAAGGAACATGTGGATTTCCTTAAGTCATCGTCTTGCGATGTTGCACAGGGATTTTTCTTTGCAAAACCAATGCCGGTTAAGGAGTTTGAACATATTTATTTCGAGGAAGATGGCGAATAATAGACACATTTCTATGAAATGTAAATTTTTTGGAATTTTGCATATTTTTTGCATTGGATAACTTGACATGATATATATCATGTTGTATAGTCAACATTGACAAGAATGGCAGTTATCAGATGGCCAATCATAATGTAAAAGGAGAAAGTAATACTATGTTAGAAAAGATGAAAGAAATTATCGCTGAACAGCTTAGTGTTGATGAGAGCGAGATCGAATTATCTTCCAATTTCAAGGATGATTTAGGAGCAGATTCATTAGATTTGTTTGAGTTAGTAATGGCTCTTGAGGAAGAATATGATGTTGAGATTCCTTCTGAGGAGTTAGAGAACATCGCAACAGTAGAAGATGTTATCGAGTACTTGAAGGCTCATGGCGTAGAAGCATAATATTCGTATTGTAACAGAGAGAAACTGCCACATATATAGTGAGATCCAACCGGATCTGCTATGTTATGTGGCAGTTTCTTTTTGCGTAGAATTACATCTGATGGCGTACAACGCCATATTCATCATCTAATCGGAAAAAGGAGCAATTCGTATTGCGTCCTTGCAGGAATTTGACCATATCGTCTTCGTCCAGATTCACATCACACGAATAACATTCCCAATCTTCATCATATACAAAATGTACACACTGATCGCATAAATCCATGTTGCGTCACCTCCGTATCGCATGAAATGAAAAGGAGCCACCGCAGGATTCGTGCGGCAGCTCCACTTATTGTTATATGTTGTTTGGGGATTAGCCCATTACGACTTCTACGCTGTGAGTGTTACCGTCTTCAAATACCGGAAGAACGTTACCCTCGATTGCGTTACCGTCTACTGTTACGCTCTTGATACCCTTACATACATGATCCGGGTTTGTAACCTTGATATCGTAGGTTGCACCGCGGAACTTACGAGAGATTGTAAGTCCATCCCATTCAGCAGGGATAGAAGGATCAATCTTTAATCCATCGAAGTCCGGCTGAACACCAAGGATGTACTGTGAAATAGCTACCATGTTCCATGCAGCAGTACCGGTTAACCATGAGTTCTTGCCCTGACCAAAGTTCTTACCTGTCTGTCCGATATCGGAACCGGCATCCTTACCACCGATCATCTGACCGTATACATAAGGCTCTGTCTTGTGGATATCAGAAGTCTCCTCTGTGAATGCAGGTGCGATCTCTGAATAGTATTTGAATGCCTGATCGCCTTCTCCGGCATAAGCAGCAGCACAGATGATCCATGCGTTGTTATGTGTAAAGATACCGGCATTCTCTTTGTATCCACCCGGATAGGTAGAAATCTCACCGTACTGAACATAGTATTTGGTATATGCAGGATTGTTCAAAACAAGTCCGTGCTTAGTATTCAGTCTGTCATCGACTGCCTTTAATGTCTTCTTTGTTGCTTCTTCGTCGATATCTGACATAATAGCAAATCCCTGTGGCTCGATGAAAATCTGACCTTCTTCACATTCCTTAGAACCCATCTTCTCGCCATTTGCGTCATAAGCTCTTAAGAACCAGTCGCCGTCCCATGCAGATTCCATGATGTTCTTCTTCATCTTATCGATCTCTGCCTGTGCAGCAGCCGCTTCGTCGTCTTTGCCTAAATGCTTCAAAATTGCCACATAGTTTGGACCTGTATATGTAAATAATGTAGCCACCATAACAGACTCGGCAATCTTTGAGTAGCCGCCCTCAGCAGCAAACTTAGGGTTTGTGTAAGTCTGGAAACTCTCGCCCGGTGTATCAGAGTAGCATGAAAGGTTGATACAGTCATTCCAGTCAGCTCTCATTGCAAGAGGAAGTCCGTGCGGTCCTAAATTATTAACAATCTTATAGAAAGAAGCCTTTAAATGATCAAGCATTGGTTTTGCTTTTGCGTCATCATTGTCATAAGGAACCATCTCATCCAAAAGTCCCCAGTCGCCTGTTTCTTTGATGTATGCAGATACAGAAAGGATCATCCATAATGGATCGTCGGAGAAGTCTCCACCGATATCAGAATTACCTTTCTTGGTAAGTGGCTGATACTGATGATAACATCCGCCATCCGGAAGCTGTGTAGATGCAATATCAATAATTCTTTCTCTTGCACGATCCGGAATCTGGTGAACGAAACCGAGAATATCCTGGTTGGAATCACGGAATCCCATTCCACGACCGATACCTGACTCAAAGTAAGAAGCAGAACGTGAAAGGTTAAATGTAACCATACACTGATACTGATTCCAGATATTAACCATACGGTCAACCTTGTCATCCGGAGTAGATACGTTGAGGATACCGAGAAGCTTATTCCAGGAATCCTTTAATTCTGCCAGACCGGCAGCAACTTTCTCTGCTGTGTTATATTTCTCAATCATGGCAAGTGCTTTTTCTTTGTTGATCGTCTTGCCGTCTGCTTCAAACTTCTGATCTACCGGCATCTCTACATATCCAAGAATGAATACTAAAGTCTTAGACTCGCCTGGAGCAAGTGTGATCTTCTTGAAGTGAGAAGCGATTGGAGACCAGCCATCCGCAAAGGAATCGTTTGCCTTGTTTGCAAGAACAGCCTGTGGCTCATGGAATCCATTGTAAAGACCGATGAAAGAATCGCGGTCTGTATCATATCCGTCGATCGTGTCATTCACTGTGTAGAACGCAAAATGATTACGACGATCTCTGTACTCTGTCTTGTGGTAAATTGTAGATCCGACAACCTCTACACGACCGGTACTGAAGTTTCTCTGGAAGTTGGTACAGTCATCCTGTGCATCCCATAAACACCACTCTTCAAATGAGAATAAAGAGAATGACTTTTCAGAAGCACCTTCGTTTGTAAGAACTACCTGCTGAACTTCTCCGTCATAGTTCTGAGGAACAAAGAATGTAACCTCAGCTTTCAGATCGTTCTTCTTACCGGTAATAATTGTATAGCCCATACCGTGACGGCATTCGTAGGCATCTAACTCTGTCTTGACCGGAGACCAGCCCGGATTCCAGATGGTGCCATTATCATTGATGTAAAAATAACGTCCGCCCATATCGATAGGTACGTTGTTATAACGATAACGGGTAATTCTACGAAGACGGGCGTCTTTGTAGAAACTGTAACCTCCTGCTGTGTTTGAAATTAATGAAAAGAATCCCTGATTGCCCAGGTAGTTGATCCATGGATATGGAGTTCTTGGCGATGTGATGACATATTCTTTGTTGGCATCATCAAAGTAACCAAATTTCATGTGTGTAATACCTCTCTTTCATGTGATGGGCTAATGGTGGTTTCTCCCCCAGATCTAAGGCACAAATCCCCATTGCCTTAGAAAAAAGCCGTATGGATATATTATAGTATAAATGACGATAGAACACAAGAAAAATCACTTTGTTTTGGTACATTTTATGGTAAATGGCAATTTATCTCTCCTGTGTCTGTAAATGAATTATGCAGTGAAGATATGCTCGGAAACGGTCTTGCTTTCGTTTGGAGCAAGCTCGATATAACCGGTCACATCTGCCGGTAAGTCAAGGTTTGGAGCATCGATCATCCAGGACATTGGTTCCGGGCAGTAATAATCTTTGGTTCCGCGGTCATTCCATACAATGAAGAATTTGAAAGTCTCATCTACTTCATAGCAGATCCGTTTTCCGGTTGCCTTATCGGTCATGATGGCACCATAAAATGGCTTGCCGTCCAGCTCACTGGTCTTCATTACATACATGTCATTATTGATCGGAGACTTGTTGACTAATTTGGTTCCGTTCAGGTATTGCTCATCATAAGCACTTAAGTCTCTTACTTCACCGGTTGGAAGCTGGCGGTCATTTAAGATGCAGCGTTTGGTGATCGGAAGCTGTAAACGGATATCTTTTCCTTTTCCCTTGTGTGTAAATGGGGCTTTGAAAGATGCGTGGTTACATACACCATATGGCATCTGTTTGTCAGAAAGATTCGTCAGCGTGAAATTGTAGTGCATACCATCTGCGTCTAAAATGAACTCGTAATCTGCCTGGAATTTTACAGGGTAATATTCAAAATATAGATCTTTTTCGTCATAGATATACTGTGTCTTTACAATTGCCTTATCACCATCAGTGGACGCTTCGATAACAGAATGATTTCTCTTATGAAGGAATCCGTGGAGATAATTCTGGAAACGGCTCTCGTTAACCGGAAATTGATAAGTTGCATCGCTTACCTTTAGGACACCGTGATTAAGACGGTTTGGAATATAAAGAGTCGGCAGCCCGTAAGTTTCCGGATTGGATACTAATTTTCTCATCGGATGCTCCTTATGGTAACGGAGAATCTCGATGTGTTTATTGCAGTCACGGAGCCGCATAATGTTGCTTCCTACGGTTGGAGCAATAATGGCAAGATATCCGCCGGCTTTCATTTCAATGACAGGTGCACCATCTAAGATAATCTGTTTACATGTAGTGTTCATTCGTTCTTGTCCCTCTTTCTTATATATTATATAGTTTTGCAATTGCTAACAAATGCGTTATTATGCTATTGTTAGTATAGCATACGTTTCAGCTTTCGGAAACAGAAATTTGGAGATGATATTGTTGGAGAATAGAAAAAGTACAGGTCCGGTATATTTTCATATTGATGTGAATAATGCATTCTTGAGCTGGGAGGCATTATATCAGATGGAAGAGCTTGGCAGCATGGAGGATATCCGGGAACAGAATGCGATTATCGGAGGAGATATCAGTACCCGTCACGGGGTGGTGCTGGCGAAGTCCCAGTCAGCTAAAAAATATGGAATACAGACAGGAGAACCGGTCATATCAGCAATGAAGAAATGTCCGGGATTGGTCCGGTATACGCCACATCACGAATATTATAAGAAACAATCCGGAAAACTCATGGAATTGTTCAGAACATATGCACCGGTCGTGGATCAATATTCTATTGATGAGGCATTTTTGGATATGAGCGGAACGTACAGTCTGTATGGGAATCCGGTAACATTTGCGTACCGGTTAAAGGATGAGATCAGAGATACGTTAGGATTTACGGTCAATATTGGAATATCGTCGAACAGACTGTTGGCGAAGATGGCAAGTGATTTTACAAAACCGGATCGGGTACATACATTATTTCCGGATGAGATTCAGGAAAAAATGTGGCCGCTTCCGGTAGAAGATCTGTTCTATGTGGGAAAATCAACTGCGGCTAAATTACATTCGCTTGGGTTGCATACGATCGGAGATATTGCAAGGTGCGATCTTGCGGTCATGCGGTCGCATTTTAAAAGTCATGGGGAGGTTATCTATAATTTTGCAAATGGGATCGATCTGACTTTAGAAGATCGTACGGAAACGGTGCAGAAGGGATACGGGAATTCAACAACCATCCCATACGATATCAAAGAGAGCGAGGCAGCATATCATACGATCATGAAGCTGTGTGAGTCGGTATGCAGCAGAATGCGCAGGGATCATGTGCAGGCGTTGGTGTTATCGGTTGAATTGAAAGACAGTAATTTTGTGGTGCGCAGACATCAGCGGACGCTGCTGTCGCCAACGGATGTAACAGATGAATGTTATGCTGTCGCATGTGAATTGTTTGACGAATTGTGGGATGGTTCGCCGATCCGTCTGATCGGTGTGACCGCGAATAAAGTAGAGGATGCAGGAAACCGGCAGTTGAATCTGTTTGATATGGACAGTCATGATAAGAAACATAATCTGGATACGGCACTGGATTCTATCCGGGAGAAGTACGGTAAGGATGCGGTCAGGCGTGGCAGTTTTTTTGATAAGACACCGCCCCCGGGGTGACAGAGGATATTATGAAATAAACAAAGCAGGGCGAATTATATCAGCCCTGCTTTTTGATATTCTTTTAATTGTTGGAGAATCACTTTGTGGTACTTCTCGTATTTTCGAAAACGCGCTTCATCCTTAGGAGTAGGATAAGGAATGCGATCGCGGTTCATGTTATCTTCCATATCATATAACTTGACCTGGGTTGCCAATGGATTGGTTAAAACGCGATCGATAAAAGTACCATATGATTCGCCCCGGCGCTTGGTGACGCATTCAATGGCAGTAAGTATATCTTCTGAAAAACCTTCCAAACGCAGCATATCGATCGTAATAGGGGTATCTTCTACCACGTCGTGTAAGATGCCGACGATCATCTCGGTATCGTTCCGCCCCCGTAGCATAACCCGCATGGGATGAAGGATATATTCCTTGCCGGCTTTGTCTATCTGTCCTCTGTGTGCTTCTACTGCAATCTCAATGGCTTTCTCTAACATGTTGACCTCCGATGGCTCAGGATGTGTTCGTGCTCGAATGAATCTCCATTCACTATACTATAATTTGTCGGATTTCTCAATTGTTTTCTTGATGATCAAGACAAATTTAATCCAGTTCCAACAGTTTGTTGACTGCTGACTGAACCTCCGGGTGTTCACGGTAAGCCAGTACCAGACGTTTCTCAAACGCAGTAGCACGGAATGGTCTGGCATCCTTTGGCAGATAGCCGGATTCGGTCAGAATATCATCAATCTCGTATAATTTACAAAGATATAGCAGACGATCTGCATCAGGCTGCGTGCGTCCGGATTCCCAGGCATAAATGGTCTTTGTAGCCGAAGGAAGGTTGGCATCTTTTAGTTTGTCAGATACGGTCTGGACAGAAAGTTTTCGAAGCGTTCTATAATATCGGAGCATTCTCCCGATTTGTTCATTTTTCATGGTTTATTCCTTTCACGGTTCGTTCTTGTAGACGTGCCATCTATCATAGTATATGCGGATTTCCAGTGTTTTTTTCTATATTAGCCCAGCAAAATGGGAGTGTCAATTGATTCTCGGAAAAAGAACTTTAATTTAGTTGATATTCTCGGTAAATGAGAATATAATGGAAGAATGTGAGAAATAATTCTACAATTCCGAGAAAAGGTGGAGAGGAATGAAGGTAACGAATCGTTTGGCAAACTATATAGCACAGCAGCATATTTCACCGGAACGCGTGGCGATGGATACGGGAGTTGCCTTGGAGAAGTTAGTTCCTGAAACAGAAGAGACATTGGAGGCAGGCGAGTTTCTGGAATTATGTTTATATCTTGGAATTCGACCGGAAGATATGGATGGAAGAGAATGATAACGTATCGATGTGACAAAGATAATATAGAATGTATGAGCAGTATATGTCCGGTTTGCAGGGAGAGAACACGGTTAGTGCAGACGGATATTTTCTGGTGTGCGGACTGTCAGGTTCCTCTTTTTGAAGAGCGTTGTGGCCGGTGTGGTGCAACGGGGAAGAGAATCGGATCGGATATTCGTCCGGTATTTCCGGAGGAGCGACTGCTGATGGAGGCAGTATTAGGAGAACCGATGAAGTATCACAGGGATTCGGTGTGGAATACGACGGGCAACCGTTATTATGCGAATGGCAGACGGATTCCATTTTCGGTCAAGAAGCTGGCGCAGGTGGACGCAGATCATATCAGAGAACAGATCGAGGCTCATGCACATGAGAATACATATGAATATTTTGACCGGATGATGAAGTGGTTTGTGGAGGCGAATCAGAATCGTTATGAAGAGATTGTGTCGGAAGCAACTACCTATATCCGGAATATGACACAGGGATATGATGCAAAGGATATGTTTGTGTCTTTTAGTGGTGGAAAAGATTCAACGGTAACGGGAGACCTGGTGACAAGGGCACTGGCGAATCCAAGAATCCTGCATATTTTTGGGGATACCACGTTAGAGTTTCCGGAGACTTATGCATATGTAGAACGGTTTAAGAAAGCACATAGTACGACAACACCGGTGCTTTCCTCCAGAAATAAGGACAAGGATTTTGAACAATTGTGTAAGCTGCTCGGTCCGCCAAGCCGTGTGATGCGGTGGTGTTGTACGATCTTTAAGACCGGAGCCATTACAAGAAAGATTCAGACACTGTTTGGAAAGAAAGAGCGGATTGTAGCATTTTACGGCATACGGAGAAGTGAGTCGGCAAGCAGGAGCAAATATGACCGGGAATCGAACAGTCCGAAGATTGCCAAGCAGATCACGGTATCGCCGATCATTGACTGGCTGGATTTTGATGTGTGGCTGTATCTGTTGACGACAGGGATTGATTTTAACCGGGCATACCGGCTGGGATATTCCAGAGTCGGTTGCTGGTGTTGTCCGAATAACAGTGGGTGGTCTGAGTTTTTGTCAAAAGTGTATATGCCGGAACAGTCCGCACATTTCCGTCAGATGCTGGTGGATTTTGCAGTATCGGTCGGCAAACCGGATGCGGATGTGTATGTGGATACCGGTAAATGGAAGGCAAGACAGGGCGGTAACGGATTAGAGTATGCGAAGAATGCAGTAGTGGAATTTACTCCATGTGCAACGGAAGAAAATGCCTTTAATTATGACCTGTCCAAACCAATTTCCATGGCTTTGTATGAATTGTTCAAACCTTTTGGAACACTGAATTATCAGATGGGCAATGCGAGACTGGGCGAGGTCTATGTGTTAAACCGGAAAGGAGAAGTTGCACTCAAATTGCAGGGAAGGATCGGAACTTCTGCTTTGAAAGTGACTATATACAATGTGCATCTGGCAGGGGCAAGATCTCTGCGTACGGCAGAAGAAAAGGTGAAATGTCAGCTTACCAAATATCAGATGTGCATGGGCTGTCTTGCCTGTGAGGGTGTTTGTAAGCATGATGCCATTTCCATTAAAGAGGCTTCGGACGGAGAGATTCATTATGAGATTATCGATGACCGCTGTATCCGTTGCGGTGAATGTGTCGGGCATTTTAATGCGGGATGTTATATGAAGAAAGTGTTAGCAACAAAACGTGGTGTATAAGCTGTATGGCAGAGTGACATAACACAATTTTTCTGAAGGGTGTTGCCCGATATGGATGAGGAAAGGAACCATTTGTATGGCGAAGAAATATAAGATTAAAGGACATGAGACATTTATATTGCGGGAAGGATGGCTGACCAAAGGGCTACAGGCAGTTGTCGATAATCCGATGGTATTTACGGACAATTACGGTGCGGATGCATTGGGCGTCGGCACGAATATGGCGAAGGCGATCCGTTATTGGATGAAGACGGCAGGCATTTTGCCGGAACGTTCCGGAAAAGAGAGCAGTCTGACGGAATTGGGACAATTATTGTATGAGTATGATCCGTATTTTGAGGATACATTTTCACTGTGGCTTGTACATTTGGGAATCGTGAGTAACGAAGCGGCGGCAACATCATGGTACCTGTTCTTCCACAAGATGGAGGATGCATTTACCAAGGAGGAATTGATCGGGGAGATGACCGGGTGGCTATTGTCTTATACAACAGAAGACAAATTATCGGCACGTTCTGTCCGGGATGATTGTAACGCATTGATCAGTATGTATTATGCCCAAAAAGACCGTAATTATGATCCGGAGGATAAGAAGATCAGTCCGTTTGCGGGTCTGGGACTGTTAAAGAAGACCGGAGAAGGTTATCAGAAGACACAGCCGGATCACAGGTTATTGCATCGGGATATCGTACTGTATTGCATGATCCGGATGCTTGGAGCGGAATGGGACAGTGTATCGATTGACGATCTTATGACGGGGAATAACAGTCCCGGCAGATTGTTGAATCTGAACCGTACGGCATTGAATCGCTATCTGGATGAATTGGATAATGAGGAGTGGATCAGTGTGAATCGGACTGCCGGACTGGATATGGTATACCGGATGAGAACATTTACTCCGTCAGAACTGATCAGGGAATATTATACGCATAGATAGAGGGAGAATATATGGAATTAAAGCAGGTTGTACAAGTAGATGATCGATTTCAGAAGTCAGTGAATCTGTTTCTGGATCTGGAGAATCCGGATAAGGCGGCAGGATATATACCGACATTGTCCTCGTTGGAGGTTCTTCGGCAATATGTAAGAAATATAGCAGAGCAGACACATAACCGGGCGAATATCCTGATTGGACCATATGGAAAAGGTAAATCGCATCTGATCCTGTTACTGTTGCAGATGTTTCAGAAGAATCCGCCGGAACAGATGGAAGACGCAATGGAACGCATTCAGCAGGTGGATGAAGATACGGCATTGTATGTTCGTCAGACCGTAAAGAAGACCCGACCGTTGTTACCGGTATTGGTGGATGCCGGGGAAGAGTCTTTGAATCAGTCATTTGCAAAAGCACTCTACCGCGCGTTGGAGAGAGAAGGACTGCAATCTGTGACGCCGGATACATATTATTCAAAGGCTGTAGATAAGATTGCAGAATGGAAACGGGATTTTCCGGATACCTATGGACAGTTGGGAATATTGTTACAGAAACAGGACATGACGGTTGCGCTACTTGTAAAGAAATTAAAGAAAATGGATACGGAAGCATTACACATTTTTATGGAGAAGTATCCGTTACTCACAGCCGGAAGTGCATTTGAACCAATGCTGGTGACGAAGGCAAGAGAATTATATCAAAGTGTAAATGAGGTGCTATGCCAGGAGTATGGATATGGCGGCATTTATATTATTTTTGATGAATTCAGCAAATATATTGAAGGATATTCAGGGGATGGATTTGCGGCGGATATGAAGGTGATACAGGATCTCTGCGAGTTGGCAGACAAGTCCTCATTGGAGCAGCAGCTCCACATTACGCTGATCGCCCATAAGAGTATCCGGGAATACGGAAAGACGTTGGCAAAAGAACGGGTAGATGCCTTTCGTGGAGTAGAGGGGCGGTTGAAAGAGAATCTTTTTGTTGTGTCAGCGAAGAACAATTATGAGTTGATCCGGCTGGCAATCCGTAAACTGGAACCGGATTTTCAGCAGGTATATCAGATTGGCTCCTATCGCAAACTGGTTGAGGATTCATATCATTTACCATGTTATGAGGAATTGTTTCGTAAGGAAGATTATGAAGATATCGTTGGCTATGGATGTTATCCGCTGACTCCGGCGGCAACATATCTGCTTTTGAGGATCAGTGAAAAGATCGCACAAAATGAGCGTACGATCTTTACCTTTATTGCAGGAAATCAGAAACATTCCCTCCGAAATTATATAGCGGCAGCCGGACATAAGATTACGGACTGGGCAGGAGCGGATCTGGTCTATGACTATTTTGACAAATTGCTTATGGAGTCGGATCATAATGCATTCATCCATAACGAGTGGCTGAAGGCAGATTATGCATTGAGTCAGGTGAAGAACCGGAAAGCGTGCAAAGTGATCAAAGCACTGGCATTGATCCTGATGGTACAGCAGCGGGAGCAGCTTCCGGCAAATGATCCGGGAATCCGGTTAGCGGCAGGATTATCCGTAGAAGATTATGAGGAAGCAAAAGAGCAGTTATTGCAGGATGGTATTCTGTTATACCGGTATGCACAGGGGACGTATACATTTAAGAATAATGTCGGTGTTGATGTGGAAAAAGAGATTCAGACAATCATGCATCGCAATTATAAGAATCTCAATATTGCAGAAGCGGTACAAAAGGTATCGGAATTAGATTATATTCTGCCAAAGCGCTATAATCAGTTATTTTCCATGACAAGATTTTATCAGTATGAATACATGAGCTTTGCACAGTTTTTGGCATTGCCGGATGCAGACGTATTATTTGCAAAGGGCTTGTCAGATGATTTGGAAGGTGTAGATTTTGCGGATGGTAAGATTGTTGCGATCCTTCGTATGCCGGAAGAGGATTCCGTATCGGAAGAAACAGAAGAAATCACAATGCTTCACACTAAGATAGAACAATTAGGAGATGACCGGATAGTGGTGTTGTATCCGGAAAAGGCACGGTATTATGGAACGTTGCTTAGTAGATTAACTGCGGTTAAATCTATGCAGCAGGATGAGCAGTTCATTACCGATAATGTGGTGTTAGAACAGGAACTTTCTTTGTACGAGGAAGATCTGAACAATGAGATCAATGTGTTGTTAGAACAGGATTATCTCATGGGAGCAGGGCGGTGTAAGGTATTTCATCACTCGCTGGAGAATGTGGTAACAATGGCGGATCAGGCAGCATTTAATGTGTTCTTAAGTGAAGTGCTTACGAACTATTACGGGACAACTCCGAAGGTGAATAATGAGTCGATCAACAGAGAACATATCTCTACACAGATCCGAAAGGCACGGGATAAAGTGCTTCTTCGGATACTCAATCGGGAATCCTGTGAGGATTACAGAACAGGAACCGCACCGGATGCAACGATCTACCGGGCAGTTATGATGCGAACCGGAATAGCGGACGGGCAGGCAATGCCGGAAGTAAATGAAGTGTTTACGAGAATTCATGAATTTGTTAAACGTGCAGCACAGGAAAGACAGTCCTTTGCAATCCTGTATCAGATATTACAGGGAGAGCCGTATGGTGTGAGACGTGGAGTGATCCCGATCTTTCTTGCAAAGGTGTTTGCAGAGTTAATGGACATGCCGGTGATCTATACCAATGGCAAAGAATTGTCGCTGGATTGTAATGTGTTGAATAATATCAACCGGGATCCTGTGGAATACGAATTGTATGTAGAGGTTGCAACAATTCAGAAAGAACAGTATCTTGAAGGATTGGAACAATTATTCTCAGGTGAGCAGGAGAACGGTTCGACAGGCAGTCGTTTAGAACAGATTGTGTTGCAGCTCCGGCGCTGGTATCGAAGTCTGCCACAGTGCGTAAAGATTGCGGATTATGAGCATATTGCAAATGAGCAGTATCATTTGAACTTTGGGAAAGCGGAATGCCGGATCATTCAATTGTTTAATCGCAAATTACAGAAATTTGAACTGAATGCGAGAGATTTTCTTTTTGCCGATATTCCACTGGCGGTTATGGGAGATAGCGGTTCAATGGATGATATCGCAGAATGTGTTGCAATATTAACCAAAGTTAAAAATGAAATGGATGCAATGCTGTCTAAGATGAAACAACAGGCACTTTGTGCAACAAAAGAGATCTTTGGAGGCAGCAAGGAGGATAATATCAATAATTGTCTGAAAGACTGGTACGACAGACAGAGTGAACAGGCAAAAAGTTATCTGCATAATACACAGATCAGTGGATTTATGAGTTATGTGGAGCATCTGAATTCGCATGATGAGGAACAGATCATCAGTAAACTTTCCAAATTAGTGATTGATGTGTATGTGGAAGATTGGAATCCGGATTCCCTTACACAGTACACCGAGGCGATGCGCAACATCCGTATGGAGATAGAAGGTATGCAGGATGTGGATATAACGGATGCACAGGGACAGAACAGTATAGAGTTTACGAATAGTCACGGACAACGGGTAAAGAAGTTCTTTCAGACGGAGGATGACAGCACCAGTTATTTCCTCAAAAATGCAATGGAAGAGGCAATGGATGAATTTGGCGATACATTGGAAGTGAATCAGAAGGTTAGTGTATTAGTAGCTATGTTAGATCATTTATTAAGTTAGGATACAGATGGATAAGGCAGGGGAGAGGATGAATGTGAGACGATATTTTGATAACGCGGCAACAACATATCCCAAACCGGAGGATGTCTATCAGGCGATGGACGAAACGGCAAGACTGCTAGGGGTAAATGCCGGAAGAGGTGGATATGAGAATGCAAGGCAGGCAAGCCGGCTGATTGAGGCGACCAAGCAACAGGTGCTTCAATTTGTCGAGGCGCAGACGGAGGCAAAAGTGGTATTTACGGCATCGGCAACGCTTGCCATGAATCTGGTGATCGGTGGAATTGAATGGAAAGATTCGGATGTGGTATATATTTCACCGTTTGAACATAATGCAGTTGCGAGAACCCTGCATGCATATCAGAAAAAATGGGGATTCTCGATTCTGGAATTACCGATATCAGAAGAACGGTTACAGATTGATCTGGATAAGACGAAATATGCATTTGTAAAGAATCCACCTGCTTATATATTTATGAGTCATGTGAGTAACGTGACAGGATATATATTGGAGATAGAGGAAGTGAGTAGGATGGCACGTTCGCATGGAGCAAAGATTGTTGTGGATGCATCACAATCATGTGGACTGCTTCCGATTGATGTCAGGAATGGGGATATCGATATTGTTGTGTTTGCCGGCCATAAAACGATGTATGGACCATTTGGGGTGGCTGGTTTTGTAAATAATACAGGTATGGCGTTACACTCCTTTTTGTATGGCGGTACCGGGACAGATTCATTAAATCTAGACATGCCGGACGGAGAAGAACGATGGGAACCGGGGAGCCCGAATGTGGTGGCGATCAGTGGATTGCGAGCCGGTCTTTCTTATCTGCAGGAGCATGAACAGGTAGAGCGGCAGGAACGGGAGCTTACGCAGTATCTGGTGTCCCGGTTGGAAAATGTACCGCATATTCGATTATATTTGCCATCTGACCGAAATCGTCATATTAGTATGGTCGCATTTAATATCGAGGGATACAAGTCAGATGAAGTCGGAATGATATTGGATCAGGATTATGGGATTGAAGTTCGTACGGGGTATCATTGTGCACCATTGATTCATAAATATCTCAAAGATAAAGACAGTCTGGGAGTAGTCCGGGCAAGTATTGGCTGTTTTACGACAAAAGAGGATGTGGATGCGTTGATTGACGCGGTGAAGGAACTGGCGGAGGAGTAGTAAGGAGAAGACAAAGGAGGAATTATTATGGATTTAAAAGGAGCAGAGATTCGTAACATTATTGACTTATGTAAGGATATTGGAGGAAAGGGAGAGGTTCCGTTATGTATTAATATTCCATATTACCAACGCCCTTATAAGTGGACGGAAGAACAGGTGAGCAATTTAATCTCTGATTTTTATAAGAATAAGGCAGAGAATCAAGCGGAAGACAAGACAGATGATGAGGCAGCAAAATATTTTGTCGGATCGGTTGTGTTGGTTAAGAATGCGAGAGGAACGGATAGACATGACGTGATTGACGGACAGCAAAGATTAACGACTGTATTTTTGATGAATTATCTTCGCTTTCTGTTGTTACGTTCGTATATTCAGGAATTATTAAGTGTAGGGAGAATTATAAGAGAAAGTGTATTGACAGATTTTGCACAAAGTTATGGGCAACTATTTGGTCATAAGCATACGAATGCGATTGAGCAGGTTAATGAAACGATTTTGGATGAAATGGAGACAATTACTGATAAAGATAAAGATCTTTGGGAATCGGTATATGGTCATTTGTTACAACAATATGAGACGGTAGTATCGTTGCCGGTTAAAGATTTATCAGATATGCGGAAATATTATTCACAGTATATTGCAAAACTATCTGGTTTTTTGGCTGGAGACAAATTGGCATTGTGTTATAGTCGGGAAACATTCAATAAGAATATAAAAGATGCATTGTCAAGGATTGTGGTAATTGTATCAAAAGACAAAAATCCGGAGATTCATGTGGATTATGACGCAAAGAAAGAAACATGTCTGTCAAGTTATATTGAAGCAGTAAAATGTCAATTTAACTGTGTTTATAATAGTGTAAAAAAAGATGCAAAAGATCCGTTGGATATGGTTAAGAAAATGATTGATGGCATTTCAGAGATGATTTATAATATTAATTTTTGCATGATTATGACAGGAAATGAAAGAGATGCCTATACATTGTTTGAGGTGTTAAATGATCGTGCAATGAAGATTGAAGATTTAGATCTTATTAAAAATCTTTATTATAAAGAATATTGTACGAAATCTAACGATAATGATGATGATATAGATACAAGAATACAGGAATTGGATGAAATATGGGGGGATAAGGTATTTTCAAGAGATTTGCCGGATGCAAAGATTAAGTTGATTTCTTATCTGGGAACAATTTATCTGACTGCGGATGAAGATGTATTTATTAACAAGGTTGAAAAATATAGAGAGATATTAGAGAAAAAATATTTTGATTGTCATTACAATAAACAAAATGCTCCTTATACATATGATAAAGTGTTACGCGATATTCGTATTTATCAAATGGTGAAAATTATAATCAGTACATTTGATTTGCCGGTAAATAATGCAGCAACAGAAGCACTTAAGGCAGAATGTGATATGGAGAAATCTATTACGTATAAGACTTTTCATTTGCTGAATGCATTGAAATTACAAGGGGTAATGCCTGCACTTGTAAATCTGATTATTAAGAAATATTTTATGTATTGTGAATCTAATGAGCAGGAAGTCACAATAGAAGATTTTGAGAAGTATGTTCAACATATTGCAAGGGATAAAAATCATGAGAATGAGGATTTTCGAGATATCCATGTATGGTCACATAAGCTTTGGAAAATAGCATTATATGCGGATGGTTATAAGATTCCAAGGGAAGTGGCTAAGAATATTGTTGCAAGAGTGTATGTTGATAAGTATGATTTGGATTCATATGAGATAAAAAATGTTTTGCTGGAAGAAGCACAAGAACAATTCAAGAATTGGACTTCAAATTGGATGTATAGTAAACCTATTGAAGATTTGAAAATTAAGATATTGTTGATTAATTTATTCCGAATGGAAAAGGTTGATCAGACGTTAAAAACATGTTCAACGACATATAGTTTCAAGACGGAACGATTACATTTAGATCATTTAGAAGCAAATAACTATGACAAGGTGAATGTGGAGAAGTATTTTATGCCCAATGATCCCAATGAGGAGAGAGAAAAATATACAAATGGTCTTGGGAATTTTATGATATTGGATTATGAAAATAATAATGAAAAAGATAACAAGCCATTGGCAGACGGTCTGGAATATTATGACAATATGCGTCCGGGACATTGGATGATTCAGGAGATTAGGAATATGCTGAATAGTGATAGTTATTCGCAAATTAAGACGGGGAACTATCGTGTGCCGACAGAAGCGTTTTTTAATGAACGGAAAAGCAGATTACAGAAGTATTTTATGACATTATTGAATGCTAAACTGGATGAAGGGGAATTGTATTTGAAGGATTGAAAGCAAACAGACTGCCGCTTTCGATGAATATGTAATTTGCTACATGATATATATTTTTTAGTAGATTGTAATTTACGCAAGATATTTTTGTTGCTGTTAATAACGCATAAAATATAATATTAATCTCCAAGGGGGTGTTTATATGCCACAGACAATGCAACAATTGATACAACTATATGTTTCTAATATACATGATATATATGGATCTCATTTGAGGCAGATTATTTTATATGGTTCTTATGCCAGGGGTGATTTTCGCCCAGATTCAGATATTGACATTATGATTTTGCTGGATTTGTCGAATGTAGATATCAAAAAATATAGACATCAACTTTCAAATATGACATTTGATTTTAATATGGACTATGATGTAGATATTAAGCCAATCGCTAAAAATGAAGAACATTATCGTAAATGGGTTGACAATTATCCGTTCTACTCTAATGTAAATAGAGAAGGGGTGAGGTTATATGTCGCAGCCTAATGAGAGCGGAACGCAAAAGGACTTAGTTTTATACAGGTGGAAGAATAAGATTGACACGATAATAGTCATAAAATATATACTTAATAAAATAGATGCATATTATCCAAAATATTTAGAAGAGGGATGACTATGTTGTATGATTATATCAAACAACACTATAAAGAAGCAGAACCTATTTTCTTTTTAGATCTGGAAAGAGGGAATATCACAAAGTCGGCATTGAACCAGCAATTATAGAATGATTCCGCGATGTAATTTTAGTAACTTCCCAAGAATTAGAAGTGAGTTTTGAAAGAAGAGCTGGTTTATCTGGCTCTTTTCTTTTGAGGTCGGAAAAAGTGTATTAAAACACTCAATTCAGGTCGGAAAAAATGTAAAAAAGTGTATTGAATAGGTCGGAAAAAATGTGATATACTATAACCGATGTGGAAAGAAGGTGTGAAAATGCAACGATTTGCAATGGATAAACTACTGCATTGGAAAGATAAAGATAATAGAAAACCATTAGTAATTATGGGTGCAAGGCAGGTTGGTAAGACCTGGTTAATGAAAGAGTTTGGTAAGACTTATTATAAGAAAGTGGCATATATTTCTTTTTATAATAATGATCGTATGGATCAGGTATTCAAGATGGATTTTGATGTAGAGCGAATTATCATGAATCTTAATATAGAGTCAGGTACAGTGATTACACCGGGAGATACGCTTATTATATTAGACGAGATACAGAATTCGTTGAAAGCGTTAGAATCATTGAAATATTTCTGTGAAGAGGCACCGGAGTATCATATAGTTGTGGCTGGCTCATTGCTTGGAGTGGCAATTCATGAAGGAGTGTCCTATCCGGTGGGTAAGGTGGATTTACTGGATTTATATCCCCTTAGTTTTCGGGAATTTCTTTGTGCGATGGGTGAAAATGCTTTGTCAGATGCGCTTGCAACGAGAGACTATACGATCATTGATAATTTCTCGGAAAAATATTTGTTTTGGATGAAAAACTATTATTATGTAGGTGGCATGCCGGGGGTAGTTGAGGAGTTTCGGATGCACAGGGATTACAATGAAGTGCGTCAGATTCAAAGTGACATTATCCGGCAGTATGAAGGAGATTTCGGAAAACATATTGATGCCAAAACCTTGCCGAGAATACGAATGGTATGGGATTCCATTCCGATGCAGCTTGCAAAAGAGAATAAGAAATTCTTCTTTGGACAAATAAAAAAAGGGGCACGGAGCAGTGAGTATGAAATTGCAATCCAATGGTTGATTGATTGTGGATTAATACACAAAGTGAACCGTGTGAATGAGCCACATATGCCACTTAAGGCATATAAGAGCATGAATGCTTATAAGTTGTTTATGTTAGATGTAGGCTTGCTTGGGGCTTTAAGTGAATTGGCTGCGGAATCAATTTTGGAAGGAAATGATATTTTTGTTGAGTTCAAAGGGGCATTGACAGAACAGTATGTTTTGCAGCAATTAATTTGTGATACAGAATATACACCGTATTATTTTGGCACGGAGAAATCAACATTTGAACAGGACTTTTTGATACAGAAAGGTAAGGATATTATTCCGATTGAAGTGAAAGCAGAAGGAAATATTCGATCACGAAGTCTGAAAGCATATTGTGATAAATATCATCCTAGGAAGGCAGTTCGTTTTTCAACTTTGAATTATGTGGATCAAGGCTGGATGGTTAATATACCATTGTATGCAGTGTGCAATTTATAAAAAAGAGCCGTTGAGGCTCTTTTCTTTATTTTCGCACACATTCCCCTCTCCTGCATACAATAAGGATATAGATTGCCTCATCAGTCGATAGAAAATTCGTCCTGAATATATTACAGAATCATTGTCATTTGCGCGCATTTGTGAGAAAATACAGATAAGGTGTGCATTTTTGTCGGTGACGGGAGTGCCACAGCCGATTCAGGACTTTATAATAGGAGAAAAAGGATACGATGGAAGGAACAGCATACACTTATATAGTGGAATGTGGAGACGGAAGCTTATATACCGGTTGGACGAATCATTTAGAGGAACGGATCATGAATCATAATTATGGAAAAGGCGCCAAATATACCAGAGCAAGACTTCCGGTGCATTTAGTATATTATGAAGTGTTTGCGACGAAACAGGAGGCAATGCAGCGGGAATGGGCAATCAAACAACTGACACGCAAAGACAAGCTATTGCTGATTGAACAATTGCAGCCGGAGGAAGACCGGAGTTATACGATCCATCGGATTAACGAAGGATTACAGAGTGCTCAATAAATGATACAAATACGATACATAGAGTGACTATGATCCGATTACAGTGATGTTGCAAAAACATTACTGAATATACAATCGTTAGATAGAGAAGTGACAGGAATGAACAAACGATATCAGAGATTTTATAAAACCAACACGAATAGAAGACGGGCAGGGAGTGGAACAGGGCGAGCAATCCGTGTAAATGAGCGGAAACGGCGGCTTCTGGCAACGGGGGTTGTTATCATTTCTGCCTTTTTTGTGTTGTTTGCGGTGATTTATTCTTTTCGATACTACTACCGGCAAATGCACAAAGAACCGGAGGTTGCAACAACGGAAGAAGTGATACAGGTACCTCCGCTTTCCGGCGTAGCAGAACAGTTCCCGGATCTTCCTATTACGGAGGAATTCTTAGATGTCAACCAGTATTCCAGACCGGGGATCACATTGTCGACGAATCCGGAGTATGTGGTCATTCATTATACGGCGAATCCGGGTTCAACTGCCGAACAGAATCGTAACTATTTTGAGAATCTGAAGGATACCGGAGAGACTTATGCAAGTGCACAGTTTGTGATCGGATTAGAGGGTGAGATCATTCAGTGTGTGCCTTGTGACGAGATGGCGTATTGTTCCAATAGTTTCAATGACCGCTGCATATCTATTGAGATGTGCCATCCGGATGATACCGGTAATTTTAATGATGCAACATATAATAATTGCGTGTATTTAGTAGCGCAGCTCATGAATTATTATCATTTGGATATGGACCATTTGATCCGGCATTATGATGTGACGGGGAAGAATTGTCCAAAATATTTTGTGGAACATGAAGACCGCTGGGAGGTCTTTAAGGACTTTGTAAAACAGTATCGGGAGAAATATCAAAATGGCGAAAAATAATGGAATATTATCTTGCAATATAATACGCTAACAAGTATGATAGATATAGTGTTTTCGTAAGCGAGAAGACGCAACACATTGTAGTTGTGACAGAATAAGGAACGGAATCTTTGAGGGTGCCTTACATAAGAGGTAAGATGCCGAGGGAGAAACGTTGTTGTCACGACATGCTTAAGAGAAGGGAGATATTATGAGCAAATCAACAATCAACAAAGAAGCGATCTATGACGCAAGACAGCTTGGTGTACCAAGGATGTTAATTCTTGGACTCCAGCATATGTTTGCCATGTTTGGCGCTACGGTATTAGTACCACAGCTTACAGGGTTAAGCATTTCTGCAACTCTTTTGTTTGCAGGATTAGGAACTTTATTATTTCATTTTCTGACCAAAGGAAAAGTACCAGCATTTCTAGGTTCATCCTTTGCGTTTTTGGCAGGATATGGTGCCATTGCACCGAATGGAGAACGGGAACTTCTTCCATATGCCTGTTTTGGTGTTGTATTTGCATCATTGTTATATTTTGTGTTAGCCGCATTGATCAAGATTTTCGGAATCAAGAAGGTTATGAAGTTCTTCCCACCGGTTGTAACCGGACCGATCATTATCTCAATCGGATTGACTTTGTCACAGTCTGCGGTGGATAACTGTTCCGCAAACTGGTTGGTTGCGTTAGTGGCTATCCTGATCGTTGTAATCTGCAACATCTGGGGTAAGGGAATGATCCGCGTTATTCCAATCATTTTAGGTGCAGTTGGTTCCTATGCGGCAGCGGTTGCATTTGGTGATGTCGATTTTACGGCAGTGAAAGAAGCAGCCTGGTTTGGAGCACCATTTGCTATGCAGGATACGGTATTCCATATTTTCGAAGCACCAGATACTTCTTTAATGATCACGGCGATCATTACGATCATGCCGATTGCGATTGCTACGATGATGGAGCATATTGGAGATATCGCAGCGATTTCTTCTACGGTTGGTCAGAATTTCTTGGAAAATCCGGGACTTCATCGTACTCTGGTTGGTGATGGTCTGGCAACTTTGGTGGCTTCCCTGTTTGGAGCGCCTGCCAATACAACATATGGAGAGAATACGGGTGTATTAACTCTTTCCCGTGTATATGATCCAAGGGTGATCCGGATTGCAGCATGTTTTGCTGTGTTGTTATCATTTTCACCAAAGTTTGCAGCAGTGATCAGTTCTATGCCGGCAGCAACCTGTGGTGGTATTTCAATCGTATTATATGGTATGATCTCAGCAGTTGGTGTTCGTAATGTGGTTGAAAATCAGGTAGACTTCAAGGAGTCAAGAAATGTTATCATTGCAGCACTGATCTTGGTGTTGTCAATTGGTATTAAGTATAGTGCAGCAGGTGCGATCAACATTACAATTGGTGAAGTGACCATTGGCTTGAGCGGTCTGGCAGTTGCTTCGTTGGTTGGTATCATTTTAAATGCGGTATTGCCGGATTTTTCTACGGAGGAAGTAGTAGAGGGTAAAGAGCCAAAGTCCCTAAAGTAGGATGTTTGTAACAAGAGAGATTTATATTATAGAAATAGATAAAATAGGGTAAATTATTTTGCGAACTTTAATATAGAACGAGAATGAAAACGGAGAGAAGGAGTGTAATTATGGAGAGAGAGAATGTAACAATATTAGATCATCCGCTGATTCAGCATAAGATTTCTATGTTGAGAGATGAGAGAACCGGAACCAATGAGTTTCGTAAACTGGTAGAAGAGATTGCAACGTTAATGGGATTTGAAGCATTGCGTGATCTGCCATTAGAAGATGTGGAAGTGAAGACACCGATTGAGACCTGTATGACACCAATGATTGCAGGTAAGAAGTTGGCGGTTGTACCGATTCTTCGTGCCGGACTTGGTATGGTTAATGGAATCTTAACGCTAGTTCCGTCAGCCAAAGTAGGTCATATCGGACTTTGCAGAAATGAAGTGACACATGAACCGGAAGAGTATTATTGCAAATTGCCACATCCAATTGATCAGCGTACAATTGTTGTTGTGGATCCAATGCTGGCAACCGGCGGTTCTGCAGTTGCTGCTGTGGATTTCATTAAGGCAAGAGGTGGTAAGAACATTAAGTTTATGTGTATTATTGCTGCACCGGAAGGAATTGACCGTCTGATGGAAGCACATCCGGATATTCATCTGTATGTTGGACATCTTGACAGATGTTTGAATGAAAATGCATACATTATGCCGGGTCTTGGTGATGCAGGAGATCGAATCTTCGGAACGAAATAGACTTTTTTTCTTGCACAATGTAGGGAGTTAAATATCGATGTTGCAAAAAACAGGAGAACACAATAAAGTGTTCTCCTGTCTACTTTTCCGTAGTTTATTGTTATATGTTTTGTTACTATTGTGGATTTTTCGAAGCGGCTAATTTGGCAATTTTCTTTCGAAGTGATTGAATTTCAGCTTGTTGTGCCGCAATCTCGGCACGTTGTTTTTCTAATTCTGCATCTTTCTCGGCAGTCTGTTCTGCCACCTGTTCTGCTACTAACTTCGGTACGATCTCGTCTACCTTTTCTGCAACCTGCATCGACAGCGTTTTGATCTTCAGTTCTGTCATAGCTGACACCTCCTTCCGGTATTCCGGATAGTTTTTAAATATCTTCTTCGAAGCACGCATAAACAGATCGATGACATCGGATCTCTGTGCTTCTGTGATATTGTGAAGTTTCACTTCCTCATCTAACATAACTATAACGGACGATACTAGGGATGTCAACTCGTCTTTGTTGATTTGTTTGTGCTTTCGAAGTTCCGGATCTCCTCCAAAGAATATTCCTGCATCTTTACCGTAGGAATCTGATAGAGATGTTCCGAATTATCCTGAAAAATGATCCGGCAGCGCAGATGATCCGGTATCCGGCTGTTCTTTTCCGGATACAGTACAACGGATCTTGGAAAGAGAAATTATGTATTCAAAGTACATAATTATATACTATATTTGCAATCTTTTCACGCGCTAGCGACAACTGCAATTGTTAGAAATATTGTTGTCATCGTCATTTGGATAGTAAAAATGCCACATCAAGAATGGAATTCATTGATGTGGCAACTTTTTTATAATCGGAATTTGACCTGAATTGGTTCTTTCAGGTGTTGTCCTCCGCGGGACTTCACTCTAGTTGTTATGTTCAGATAGTAATCGGTATCTTTGGCATAAGCCTCTAATGGTTCTACTTCAATCTCCATATCGGCATCATTATAATTAAATTTGGTTGCCATCTTCATACCGGTTTCACTTTCTACATATAAGTTGTCCGAAGTGATCGTGGAAGGATCTAAGGCGGTCGTAAAACGGCATTTCCATACGAATTTGCCTGTCTTAAAACTCAGGTTCTGTTTTACACGGCTCTCATATCCTTTTGGTACATCTTCAATTTCTATATAATCGCGTGCCATTTTATATACCTCCTGTCAGAGCTGTTTGCTTCTACATTCAATAAATATTGTAACATACAAACCTTACAAAATCCATTAGGATTACAAATCCTGTCAGAATAGGTATTACATCTCGTAGCCAACCAGAAATGCTTTCTGGTTAATATCAATTGTCTTAGGCGGAACGGTCTTTGCGATAACATCTAACCAGTCTTCCTTTGAAAAATCCATATGCTGTGCAGCAACACCTAATACAATGTTGTTAAATACTCTGGAATTGCCTAATTTCAAAGCTTCAGCGGCAGCATCAACAGAATATACTTTGTAAGTCTTAGACAGATCTTCAATGATATTCTCCGGATACTGTGCAGCACCGGTTACTACTGTAATCGGGTCGATTCTCTGGTCGTTGATAACCAATGCACCACCCGGTTTTAAGAAGTGTGCATAACGCAGAGCCTCTAAACGTTCAAATGCGATCAAAACGTCAGCCTGACCTTCTTCTACGATCGGTTCGGCAACTTTTTCACCGTAACGTACAAATGTAACAACGGAACCACCACGTTGAGCCATTCCGTGAACTTCTGATAATTTTACATCATATCCGGCAGTTAAAATGATTCCACCAAGAATACGGCTTGTAAGAAGCGTACCCTGACCACCAACGCCGACGATCATAATATTCTTTGTTTCAGCCATTATTTTGCCACCTCCTCAATTGCATCAAACGGGCAGAGATTCTTACATAATCCGCAACCGTTACACATTGTTGCATCAATAGAAATGGTTCCGTCTTCATTCTTTGTAAGGGCAGGGCAACCAGGCTTTAAGCACATGCCGCACTTCTTACATTTCTCAGGAACAGGAACGCATTTGTTCGGGAAGTGGACTTCCTTCAGTAATGCACATGGAGATTTGGTAATGATAACGGATACCGCATCTCTTGCAACTTCTTCTTTGATGACTTTCTCTAATTCTTTGATGTCGAATGCATTTACTTCTGTTACATGTTCAATTCCCATAGATTTGCAAAGGTGATAAATATTGATTGCAGGAACAACCTTGCCCTGTAATGTCTTACCGGTTGCAGCATGATCCTGATGTCCGGTCATACCTGTGGTGGAGTTATCTAAGATGATAACCGTTCCGGTTCCCTGATTGTATACCATATTCATTAAAGAATTCACACCGGTATGCATAAATGTGGAATCGCCGATAACAGCAACCCAGTTCTTGATATATTCTTTGCCTTTTGCCATTTCCATACCATGTAAAGAAGAAATGGAAGCACCCATACAGATTGTAGTATCCACAACACTTAACGGAGCAACGGCACCTAATGTGTAACATCCGATATCTCCGGCTGCATGAATCTTTAACTTGTTAAGAACCGTATAAACACTTCTGTGCGGACATCCCGGGCAGAGAAGCGGTGGTCTTGCAGGAACTTCGGCTGGTGTGTTGATTGAAAGGTTTTCTTTTAATACAACTTTGCGGATCATGTTGGCACTGTATTCACCCTGTACGGTAAATGCTTCTTTACCAATACAGTCAATGCCCCAGGCACGAACCTGTTCCTCGATTACCGGTTCTAACTCTTCGAAAATATATAATGTATCTACCTTAGAGGCAAATTCTTCGATCAATTTCTTTGGAAGTGGATGTACCATACCAAGTTTCAATACGGAAGCATTTGGACATGCCTCTTTTACATAGGTGTAAGGAATTCCACTTGTAATAAATCCGATCTTGGTATCGTTCATTTCGACACGGTTCAAAGGTACATCTTTGGAGAAGCCTTCTTTGGCAACAACGAAGGTGTTGGCAGCCTCTGCCATGTCTTTCAAACGCTGTTCCACGAATACATGGCGCTTGATCGCATTACCCGGCATCATAACATTCTTGGCAATGTTACGCTCGTACACTTTATCTTCCGGTACAACACGGTCTTCCAATGCAACAACGCCCTGTGAATGAGCAAGTCTTGTTGTGGTACGGAGTACCATTGGTGTATCAAACTGCTCGCTTAGATCAAATGCAAGCTTCATGAAATCTTTGGCTTCCTGTGAATCGGATGGTTCTAATACAGGAACCTGGGCAGCACGGCAGATCTGACGGGTATCCTGCTCATTCTGTGAACTGTACATTCCCGGATCGTCTGCGACAACAGCGACTAAACCGCCGTTTGCTCCGATATAAGCTGCGGTATACATTGGATCGGCAGCTACGTTAAAACCTACGTGTTTCATGGAAGCCATTGCACGAACTCCGCTGATGGATGCACCGACTGCAACCTCCATGGCAACCTTCTCATTGGGAGCCCATTCACAATATACTTCCGGGTATTTTACTAAATTTTCACTAATCTCGGTACTTGGTGTTCCCGGGTAAGCAGATGATACCTTAACACCTGCTTCATATGCACCGCGGGCAATTGCTTCATTACCGAGCATAACTTTTTTCTCTAACATGAGAGTCCTCCTTTTGTAACATCAATTAGAATCTATTATAGCCGAAATGAGAGAATTTGTCATTAAAAAACTTTATATTCCCTTGCACAGCGTAAGGGACGGACGTGCGAAACGGATAGAATATGAAAGCAGTTGTACGATGATAACTAAATATCATTGCAGGCACGCTCTCGCTACTCATCGCTCGCAGCGGTACTAAGCTCGAAAAAACCTCGCTAAGTACCGGCGGCTCTGAAGTACCTGCGCATGATATTAGTTACATCATACAGCTGCTTATTTACTGTACTGCGTTTCGCACTGTTTCTGTCAGAATCCACTACGCTGTGCTTATCGCCACGCCCGAGCCCCTCTGACATTGGCTCAAATAATCTACTATATCGTTAAGATACAGCGACTTGTTGGTGATGAGCTTCCCATAGAATCCTATGAGATATAGCAAAAATAATCCATAAGCAGATTGTAACTAACAATGCAATTACCTAATGTGCATTCCGTCTGTGACAATGCCATGTACGGTTGGGTGTGGCAATAAGCACAGCGTAAGTTTTTTGGGAGATAACGTGAATGGCACATGCCCGAAAACGTAAATAAAGCCATGTAAGTTTGTCTTATATGGTTAAGCAGGCAGTATAAGTGCAAACGTGCCTGCGTACCATAAAGGCAAACCCACATGGCTATCTCTATACCTTTCGCATGGGCCCTCACACATCTCGCAATCATCACGCTGTGCAAGGGTGAATGTTTATTTGAGTTTGACGTAGTTGGATGCAATATATCCGTTATAGGTTTTTCTGCCCTTTTTGAAGCATACTTTATACCATGTATAACCGCCCCTCCGCTTCGAGCCGAGTACGGTTACAACTTTCTTCTTTCCAAGTGTTGTCAGTTTCTTTGAACGTACAGAGCGTGATTTGCGGACGTTTACCCTGCTGGTCTTTATGATGCCGCGTTTTCCGACTTTAACTTTGCTTCCCTGAACATAGCCCTTGGTTGATCCGAGGGATACACGATACCATCTGTTTCCGGAATCATCATATGTTCCATAGATGATCTGCATAGCATCATTTTTCTTTGGTGTTTTTACGACCGTACTTGTGGTAGTAATGCCGGAGTACATTTTTGCTCCGGATTTGGCAAGTGCCATCTGTGTGGTCTTTACTTTGGTGTAAGTGCCTTTAGCAGGAGAGTAGTCGCTGTATTTGGTGCCGCCGTCTTTTACATACAGACGAACCTTATAATAATAATATTCTCCGGAACGTACTTTCGTGTCTTTGTAGCTTGTGGTAGATGCGTTGGAGATGGTTGCAATCTTGCTGTATTTACCGTTTAATGAGTTAGAACGGTATACAAGATAACCACTGGCGTTGCCATGTTTGGCCCAGCCGATAGTGATCGATGTTTTGCTGCGGCTCTTGATGGTCGGAGCAGACATCGTACCCGGAGTAATGTTAAATGTGATGCTGCGGGTTCCGATCGTGCCGTTTACACCGGTGATCGTTGCCTTTGCGGTTCCGATATCCGTGTTATAGGAATAGGAAACCGTATAATCTTTATTTAACACTAACGATTTTCTGTTCAGTGTCACGTTTAGAGCAGGTGTAATTGGTTTTTCGGTATACATCTGATCATCAATTGGGGTAATAGTAGCTTTTGCTAAATGATTATCTGGGATGTTATAATAAAAATTCATATCCGCGTTACCGGAGATTCCGTCTACTTTGCCGACACTGGAATACTGCCAGTAAGAAAAAGTACCAGTATACTTTGTGTTCGTCGTATAGTTTGCAAGCCATACCGGGTAGCTGTTACTAATAGTATCTGCATTCAAATGATTGTTTAACATATCCGGATTGGCATACACCATTGGAGTGTATCCGGCTTTTTCAACCTTCTTGCAGAAAGCGAGGCATATGTCGGTTCCGGCATTTTTGGAAAGCTTTGCCTTCTGTAAACGTCCGCCGGAATAAAATTCATAATCCAATACAAGCGGTAAACTAACATTATACGAACTGATACGGTCTAATATGTACTGTGCTTCTTCTTCAGCTTCCTTTGTTGTGATCGCCTGCGAGAATACATAGATTCCGACATTGACGCCTGCGGCAATCGCATTTTTCATGTTTTGGTCATAATATTTATCGGCGATCATGTTACCGGCGGATCCGTAACCTCTTGCACCGACACGGATAAATGCAAAATCAATTCCGGCAGCTTTTACCTTTGTCCAATCGATATTGCCCTGCCATTCGCTTACATCGATTCCATTTGCGATGGTAAGACCGAAAAATTGATCCTGATGGCTGTAATTTGATTTTGTATAAGCACTATATGTAGAAAAGTTTCCATACCGGTTCAGCGCACCGTAGCGGGCGATTCCGTTATCTGTATCGGAACCGGCATCTTCATAGAATTCAGCCGGAATGTTCTTACCGGATAAACGTCCGGCACCCGGATCGTCATTTGCAGCCTGAATAGTGAGCGGACTTAGTAGTACCATACAAGCAAAACATAACGTAAATAAATGTAGTATTCCTTTTTTCTTCATCGTATACATTTGTGTGTAACACACAATCCCCTTTCTTAATTATAAGAATATCTTCTGTGTAGTATAAACTATGTTTACATAAAATTCTACATAAATATAACAATAAAATAGAGGTATTTTATGGAATTATAGTGAAAAATGGGAAAGAAAATAAAAAAGTGAAAAAATATTTACATCAAAAAACCTTGTATTTACAAGTGTTTCGACGATTTGAATAAAAAAAGTTAAAAAAATATGAAAAAAGTACTTGCATTTTTTCTGACCATCATATATAATCGTCATTGTTGTTGAGAACGACAGCAACAAACTTCATAGACGGGCCGCTAGCTCATTTGGTAGAGCACCTGACTCTTAATCAGGGTGTGCGGGGTTCGAGCCCCCGGCGGCCCACTCACAAAGGAATCGATTTGATGTCATTGAACATTGGGTTGGTTCTTTTTCATTATACGGCAAAGGAATTCATACTATGGCAGAGAAATACATTATGATTCATGACATTTTGAGTGAGCATAAGGATCGAATGTTGAACTTAAAAAAGTATTATCCGTTTTTCGTGTTGTGTGATACGACATTTTCCCAGTACAAAGAAGGAAAATATGCGAATCTGGACATGGGATATATTACTATGGCTACTTTGCGGTTTCTGATCAACGAGAATAATTTCCATGAGAGTGAAATTACATATGAACAGTACGAGACATTTTTGTTAGAGGTGCTGCATCGGGAATTTTCCTTAGCGGAGAACGAAGATGAGGAAAAGGAATTATGCAGCTACATATTCGATAAGATTAAAAATGATGGCAAGGCATTTACGTTCCCGTACTTTGATCCGGAGGAAAAGAAGAAGAAAACAAGTCGTGTTAAATTAGTAGACAGCCGGATCGTAGATGGTGTTGTGCTATACCATGTAACAACGGATGGTATTGAGTTTTATCTGGATACCAAGGAGATCAAGGAAGAAAGTAATATTTCCGTGCAACAGCTGCTGTTGGAGAAGATGATCCGGTCCGAGAATTTTGCAGGTGGTATTGAAGTAGTCAAACGGATCAATAATGAGGTGGGCAAGCTTTCCCTTAAAAAAAAGGAAGTGTTAGACCTGCTAGGGTATGATGTGTTTGCAGGTGCAAAAGCCAGCGAAGAATATATGGAGACGGTGTCACGATGGTTTGAGGAGGAGTCCAAATTATTTGAGAAGAACCGTGCTTTGATCGACAAAGCATATGCAAAGGCAAATTCGGAATCCGGTGCGGCTGTTTTAGGCGAGATCCATAAGCTGGATACGGAGCTTAAGAAGACCATTATCCGTCATGGAGAGCTGATCCGTGAAACGATCGAATTACAGAATATTGCGGATGAGATGATCGGACGTGCCAAACTTCGGAAACTTCGTCCGGTATTCCAGTTCCGGGATGCCCTTCAAAAGACGATGAAGTATGACCGGGCGGACGCACTGGGCATGTTGGTGACGCCATTATTTATGCCGAAACTTACGAAGACATTTGCGGTGGAATCGGTTGACCGTATGCTGGAGAGTAAGGCGGATCAGTCTGATTATGGAGAGAAGATCGAAAAGAAACAGGTCGATGCCGATTATATATATGAGGATGAAGTGGAAGAAGAACGAATTGCGGAGAATTTCGGACGATTGTTTGAAGAACTGCTGGAGCAATTATGGAAACATGGGAAGACCACACTTCCGGAACTGATGGCGATTTATGAGATCAAATTTGGAAAAGAGATCTATCGCAACGGAGATGTCTATTCTTTTCTGGTACATTTAGCCCAGAAGAACCGGTATGAGTTAAAGTCTATGCAGGACAAACAGGATACGTTCCTGGAAGGCATTGTTATGAAGAAGTTAAGTGTCGAGAAGAAGGACAAGTATGGGAACATGGTATTTGAGATCTTCTTTGAGGTCGGGAATATTCTGAACTTTGGAGAGAAGAAGGATGAAGCATTCAGCATTACCGATATGAGATTTGAGACAGTGTAATACAGGATAAATGAGGATAAACATATGGAAATGAAAAATTTAGAAAAGGCAACCGATATCTATGCGAAGCTGATCACAGGCGAAGAGATCAAGCGGGGTGGAACGAACGGCAGCCTGTATGACGATTATTATGGCAATGCCGAGGTATATGAGATTGTCGGTGTCATTTTGAAAAAATTGAATCTGAACATATACGAATATAAGGAAAGTTTGTTTTTGTCGGCAGGAGAAGGCAATCGGATCTTTGGTTATTCAAATGAAGAATTGAAACGTGCAATGAATCTGCGTTATAATAAAGAGCTGTATTTGTGTTATTTTATTATGTATGAGATATTGTTGTCATTTTATTCGGATTCTGCCTCCTATCAGTTTAAGGAATATATCCGTTTAGAAGATGTCTGTGATGAGATAACAAAAGCTTTGTCTGTCTATACGAAAGACATTGCGGTATATGATACAGATAATGAACAGGAACAGAGTTTTCGGACGATTGCATTGCTGTGGGATGAACTTCCGGCAAGCAGTAACGAGAATCAGGAGGAGATTCGCGCCTCCCGTGCTTCTAAGATCAGTTTCGTAAAGCTGACGTTCAATTTTTTAGTTGGCGAGAAATTATTTGTAGAAGTGAATAAACGCTATTATCCAACCGATCGATTCAAAGCAATCGTAGAACACTATTTCGAGGAATATCGCGGTCAGATATATGATATATTATCTGCACAAAGAAAGGAACCACATGCCTAATATTAATCGAATTCGAGTAAATAATGTAAAATATAATTTTGGAACACAGGGCTATGATGATTTTTCCATGCGTATGTATGGAAAGAATACATTATATGATCTTGCAAATGGTGGCGGAAAAAGTGTGTTGATGCTTCTTTTGCTGCAGAATCTGATTCCCAATTGTACCTTAGATGAGAAACAGCCGATCGAGAAACTGTTCCGGAATGGTGGAGGGAACACAACGATTCATTCTCTTGTTGAGTGGAAATTAGACGACAAAGACATCAAAGAGGGATTCCGCTACATGACGACCGGATTTTGTGCCAGAAAAGCAAAAGACGGTGATACAGATCAGATTGCACTGCCGGGTGCAGAACAGGCGGAACAGGAACAGAATGTAATAAGGGACAGTGCATCGATAGAATATTTTAACTACTGCATTTTTTATCGGGATTATAATGATAATGATATTGTGAATCTTCCTTTGCAAAATAGTAAAGAGAGGATTACTTATAGTGGGCTGAAGAATTATCTGAAGGATCTTGCAAGGCGCAACATGAACCTTAAGGTGTATGTATTTGAACGAAAGGGAGAATACCAGCGTTTTATCAGCCGGTATGGTTTGTTTGAGAGCCAGTGGGAGATTATCCGTGGAATTAACAAGACGGAGGGGCATGTCCGGACGTATTTTGAGACGCATTATAAGACTACACGGAAAGTAGTGGAGGATCTTCTGATCGAGGAGATCATTGAGAAGGCATTTTTAGTAAAGACGGAACAAAATGATGTCAATGAGGATATGGCAAAGACACTGCTTGATATCAAGGATAAGCT
>OLPV01000171.1_pt1 | contig 61190 bp, 69 predicted proteins | sample 1671961 | NCBI WGS metagenome assembly OLPV01 (sample SAMEA3136630, study PRJEB25190) | human gut metagenome | biome: human gut; feature: human-associated habitat; material: faeces | place: Austria | collected 2013 | reverse complement strand
TCCGGCTGGTCCGTGAAATTCTATCAGGAGCATCGGCAGGAGATCGAAGATCACAAAAATGCCCAGGCGGTTTACTCGTCGCTCGATGGAAAGATGCCGACGCTGAAAGAGCTGACGGCGGAATACGACAGCTTGAAGGAGCAGAAAGAAAACGATCAGGCAGCGCTGGACAAGCTGAAACCAAAGCTCACAGACCTGAAGCACGTTCGGTATAACTACGAGATTCTGGAACGGGACAGCGCACCAAACAGTCACCAACATGTCATACCAAAAGATCACCACTACGATGAACACGGTGCCGACCACGATGACGAATCCCGCTGATTCGCATAACAACCACAGCGCTTGCGCTGGTAAAAGGGGCTTGGGGGCCATGCCATCCAACAAGCAAAGTGCAAAAGGTGCTACCTTTGCCCTGCTTGCTACTATGCTCCGGGGCTGGTTTCAGGAGACCATGGAACCGTGTTCCCGAAAAAAAGAAATTTCATTTCGTGAAAACATTTGGCCCTGGAAGCCCAGTAAAATCGTCATTTCAGAAAATCAAGCGGTCGTAAAAACGCCAGTAAAGCCTTACGCTGCAACGCTTTCCGAAGTTTTCAAAACGTGAAAACGTTTTTGAACGCCATGTGATATGGTGGCTGTGAAAGCCGAAGGTTAAGGCTTTATCCCCACGACTTCCCGTACAGGAAAAGCTATCCTGTGCGTTCACATAAAACTGTCCTGCGTCATGCCGTCGCGAAGCATGATCCGAACGCAGGACGGCATCGCGACCTTTCCTGACTGTGTGATCGGACACACAGTCAGATGTCACGACAACTGAGAATGAACAGGAGAAATCCATGAAAGAAAACGAGAAGCAGACAACTGAAATAGTAAGTGAAGAAAACGAAAAGTCTGAGAAGAAAAAGATTGTCAGGCAGCCTTGGTGGCCGGATTGGTTCACCGGCAGAACGATCAATGAACCGATCTTCTGCCGTGAATTTCTGAAAAAGTATCGGCTGGCCTACACGGAAAACTCTTTCTTCTCTGTGGAAGGAAAGGTGACGGATGAGAATGCGCTGCGCGCGGTCATCTACAAAATGGTGGAGCGTTTCGTTGTCACCGGCGTGAGCAAAAAGGTGGATGGCATTGTGAAGGCTCTGCGAATCACAGCCCAGGTGAAAGAGTTGCTGCCGCAAACGGATCGCATTCATGTCAGGAACGGCACGTTGTTTTTGGACGGAACATTCACCCAAGAAAAGAATGAGATCGTCCGATACAGGCTGCCCATATCCTTCAATCCGAACGCGAAGTCGCCCGAGCGTTGGCTCCGTTTTATCTCCGACCTGCTGCGGCCGGAAGACATTCCCACGCTGCAGGAATTCATCGGCTACTGCCTGATCCCCAGCAACGCCGGACAGAAAATGCTGGTGATCAAAGGCAACGGCGGCGAAGGGAAAAGCCAGATCGGCAATGTGCTGTCCAAACTGTTCGGCGCATACGCCAAGGACGGCAGCGTTGGGAAGATTTCAGAAAACCGATTTGCCCGCGCCGACCTGGAGCATGTGCTGCTGATGATCGACGACGACATGCGATTGGAAGCGCTGCGTCAGACCAACTATGTGAAGTCCATTGTCACCGCGAAAAGCAAAATGGATCTGGAGCGCAAGGGCAAGCAGAGCTATCAGGGCTGGATGACAGCGCGCATCATGGCGTTTTCCAACGGCGATCTGATGTCGCTGTTCGACCGAAGCGACGGCTTCTTCCGCCGGCAGCTGATCCTGACCACCAAGCGAAAGCCGCCTGACCGGGCGGATGATCCCGAGCTTGCCGACAAGCTCTGCGAAGAATTGGAGGGCATCTTCCTCTGGGCCTTCGAGGGTTTGCAGCGGCTGGTGAAGAACAACTTCCGCTTTACGGAAAGTGACCAGACGCGCGTAAACCGGGAAGCCGTGAAGAAGGACGCCAACAACGTGGAGCTGTTCCTGGAGTCGAAGGGCTACATCACCCGCGGGCCGGACTGCTCCGTCAGTTCCAAAGAGCTGGGCGATGTGTACCACACCTGGTGCGAGGAGAATGCGTACCCGGCGCTGAAAAGCAAAACGCTGATCGAGCGGCTGGTGGCCAATCAGGAAAAGTACGGCATCCAGTACACCACCCATCTCATCAACAGCGCCGGCCGCCAGGTCAGAGGTTTCAAAGGGATCGGATCGCTGATCAAGACATCCGGCTATTCATCGGGCGGATGGCAGCAGGTGGACCCGGATGACAACCCGTTCAAAACTTGATAAGAAGTTTTGAGCCAAACAATGCGTCCATGCGTCCCACGGGACAGCAGGACAGGGCGCTGGACGGGACGCATGGACGCATCAAAAGAAGGAAAAAGAGCTTTTACGAAATGAAAAAAGCGGCTTGCGCAAACCTGCTTTTGTTACCGGTTGTCACGATTTAGAGGTGAACAAAGCCTTATTCTACAAGGGATTTCGGACACGAAAGAGGGCGGTTTTGGATGTGGACGATCAATCTATCGTCCCCGTCAAAAATCGGGTTCTAACCGGTAACAAAAACAAAGTTTACAACTTTTTATCACTTTAAAGTATGAAAGGATATTGAAATGATGAGAAAAGAATTATATACTACTGAACAGATGCAGCAGATTGTGGACATGGTCGTTCAAAACCTGTTGCCTCAGGGGCAAAAGGCCCCAGAGGACCTTGACAACGAAAGAGCACAATGCAGCTTGTCGCCGTACGCCAAATTGACATGCAGCGTCAGTGAAGCAGCGAAGATCCTGGGGGTATCCAAACCCACGATGTACGATCTCGTCCACAAAGGAACGATCCCGAGTATCACCGTGGGCAGGAAGATCCTGATTTCCCGGGCAGCGCTGATTGACTGGCTGGAGAATGGAGGAACACATGGCAAAGAAGCGTGCTAACGGCGAAGGCAATATCAAGAAGCGAGAAAACGGCACCTGGGAAGCCCGGTTCAGCGTAAACGGCAAGCGACATTCCATCTATGGAAAAACGCGGGCCGAAGTCAGAAAGAAGCTGACAGACACGCTGGCCAAAATTGACCAGGAGCAGTTCATTGAGAAAACGGACATGACGGTGGGCGAATGGCTGACCATCTGGCAGCGGGATTACATCGGGAATGTAAAGCGTGGCACGGCAGTGAACTATGAACTGCACCTGCGGCTTTACATCCTGCCGGTGCTGAGCGAAGTCAAGCTGAGCGACCTGAAAACCCCGATGATCCAGAAAGTATATAACAGCCTGATCAATGAGAAAGGGCTGAGCCCCAAAACGGTCAAGAATGCCCACGGCTGCCTGCATAAGGCACTGTCGGTGGCAGTAAAGATCGGATACATCGCCAAGAATCCCTCGGAAGCGTGCATCCTGCCCAAGATCAATCAGACGGAGATTCAGCCCTTCGACACGCCGGAGATCAACAAACTGCTGGAAACGGTAAAGGGGCATGAGCACGAAGCACTGATCAAGACCGCACTGTTCACCGGAATGCGTTCCGGTGAGCTCTGCGGCCTGACCTGGGACTGCGTGGACTTCAACAAAGGGCTGATCTATGTGAAGAAGCAGCTTTGTCCGCCCCGGGGAATCGAAAAGAATTTCCGATTCGATACCCTGAAAAACGGAAAGCCCAGGACGCTGGCTCCCGCGCCCTTCGTGATGGAGACCCTGCGCGAACACAAAAAGCGGCAGGAGCAGCAGAAGAAGGCAGCAGGCGATCTGTGGGATGATCTGGGGTTCCCGGATCTGGTGTTCACCTATCCCAATGGGAAGCACTATTCCCAGTCTAACGTCCACAAATTCTTTCAGAACATTCTGAAGAAGGCGGGGCTGGAGCATCACCGTTTCCACGATTTGAGACACACGTATGCGGTTTCATCTCTGCGGGCCGGCGATGATGTGAAAACGGTGCAGGAGAACATGGGGCATTTCACCGCGGCGTTCACGCTGGATAAATACGCCCACGTGACCGAAACCATGCGCCGGGACAGCGCCAACCGGATGCAGGCATTCTATGAAGCACTCTGATCGGTTGGGGTACGGTTGGGGTATGGACAGACATAAAAAACCGCAGGAAAGATCGCGATATACTTTTCCAGTGGCAAATACACTTGCAATAACGATCAACCGAAATAAAAAACGCACCTTATCGTACAAAACCGTTCAGCGAAACGGGTACGAAAAGGCGGTTGGGGTACGGTTGGGGTATTTGCCCCTGGAGAAAACGAAAAAACCCTTGAAAATCAAGGGTTTTTCATGGTGCACCCAACAGGATTCGAACCTGTGGCCTTTTGATTCGTAGACTTTCTTTGATCTTTATAAATGAGAACAGATATGCCTGTTTGGGATGCGCGTGAAGTGGGAAAGAAATGTGTTTGGAGAGCAGCTTCTCCAGCTTGGCGCTGACATATGCCCATTTGAACAGAATCCATGAAAAAGCGGTCTACTCCTGTGAAAACCAGAAGTAGAGCCTCTTGTATGCTTCCCTTTGGCGTACTCTTTTGCGTTCATCGAAGAGTATTCTGCGCTTGCTTGATGCAGCTGCGGCAGCACTCATCCCTTCACGCTGCCGGCGGTCAGACCCTGCACAAAGAACCGCTGGCAGAAGATGAAGATCACAATCACCGGAATCAGCGTCAGCACGGACATGGCAAACACATATCCCCACTGCGTGAACTGATGCTGGCCGAAGAAGCCGGCGATGGCGATGGGCAGCGTGCGCAGGCTGTTGTCGTTGATGACGGTGTTGGCCCAAGGATATTCCTCCCACGCGGTCAGAAAGTTGAAGATGCTGACGGAGGCAATCGCGGGCGAGGCCAGCGGCAGCGCAATCCTGCCATACGTCTGGAGTACGTTGGCGCCGTCGATCCATGCGGCGTCCATGATCTCACCGGGGATGTTCTCCATAAATCCCTTGATCATGAAGGTCGAGAAGGGGATTACCCATGCCACATAGAACGGAATCAGTCCCCACAGCCGGTTGACCAGCCCCAAGCCCGTTGCCAGCTCGAACTGCGGAACGATCATCGTCGTTCCGGGGATGATCATCGTCACGATGATGAAGCCGAACAGCAGTTGCGTCGCCCTGGACTTGAACTTGCCCAGCACAAACGCCATCGCCGAGGATACCGCCGCCGCAAGAGCCACCGTGGACAGCGACACCACCACCGAGTTCAGGAAGTTCAGATAGAACTTGCTCTGATGCAGGATGTAATCGTAGTTTTCCAGCGTCAGTGCCTCCCATTTGGGGAAAAAGCGCGGCGGATACTCGTACAGCGCACCGTTCGGGCGCAGCGAGGTGGAGATCATGTAGATCATCGGCAGCGTGAACACGACCGTCCCCGCGGCCAGCAGGAGGTAACGCACGGTGGCGTCCGCGATTTTCGCGGGATTTCTGCGCTTCATGGTCGTCCCTCCCCTCACTCGTCTCGGCTCTTCATCGCGCGGAACTGCACGATGGCCAGCAGACCCAGCGTCAGCGCCATCACGAAGCTCAGCGCGGCGGCATAGCCGAATTTGCCCGTGCTGAACGCCTTGTAGTACATCCATGTCAGCAGCGTGTCCGTCTGATGCGCCGGCTTGCCGCCCGTGATCATCTTGATGGAGGTGAACACGTTGAAGCCGCCGATGGTCAGCTCGATGAGCACGAAGAGCACCGTTCCGCGGATGCCGGGCAGCGTCACATTCAGGAACTTCTTCCATGCGCCGCAGCCGTCGATCTCCGCGGCCTCGTACAGGTCCTGCGGCACCTGCTGCAGCGCCGCCAGAAAGATGACCATGTTCCAGCCGATGCCCTTCCAGATGCCCAGAATCATCGCAACCGCAAGACCGCTCCACCTCGTATCCAGCCAACGGATGTTGCCGGAGGTCACGCCCAGCACCTTCCACAGGAAGTAGTTCAGCAGGCCCTCCGTGTTGAAGATATAGCGGAAGACTAGGGAGGCAATCACCCACGAGGTCACAACAGGCAGGTAGTTGATGACCCGGAAGGTGACGCTGAAGCGCTTGATGCCCGAAAGCAGAATGGCGATGAGGAGCCCAAGCGCCATCTGTTCCGGCACGGTTACCGCCGTGTACACCAGGCTGTTGACAAAGACCGTCCAGAATGTCGGATCCCGGAAGACCTCGTGGTAGTTGGCCAGACCGGCAAAGGGCTGCTCCAGCATCGAGGCAAAGCTCATGTCGCACAGGCTCATCCAGAACAGGCGAATGATTGGATAGACAGTGAACAGTGCGAAGATCGCCAGCCCCGGTGTCAGCAGAAGCGCGATCTGCGCTCGTTGGGCACGGAATTTCATGTTCTCACCTCAGAAGGGGCGGCGGAGCCATCCGCCCCGCCGCCGCGGAAATCCTCTTACTTGAGCAGCTCATCCCACTGGGCCGCCAGCTCATCGAGCGCCTCCTGCGCCGTCTTTTCGCCTGTGACGACCGCCGTCACAGCCATGGTCAGCTCGTTATCCATCTCACTCCAGGCTGCCACAGTCGGACGGGCCTTCGCCGTCTGAATGGCTTCGATGAAGGGCGCGTAGGACGCATTCTTCACCGTCTCGCTCGTAAGCGCCGCCTTGTTCACCGGGATCTGGCCGCACTTGGCCATCTCAGTCTGGGCAAACTCGCCAGTCATGAACTGCATGAACTTCCACGCAGCCTCCTTGTTGGCGGAGGCGAACATCGCAATATCCTCGCCGCCCAGCACGGAGATGCTGCCGCCCTCACCGGCAGGGATGGGCGCGGTGCCGTAGGCCACGTCAGGATACGCACCGGCGAGTTCCGCGGACTTCCACGGGCCCTCCAGCATCATGGCATAGCGCCCGGTGCCAAAGCCGTCGGTCATCGGGATATCGCCGGCATTGAAGCCCGTGATGCAGCCCTCCTGCACCAGCTTGGCGAACGTCTCGATGGCCTTCACCGACGCGGGACTATTGATGTAACCGGTGGCGACGGTCTGCTCCGGGTTGGTCAGGCTGCCGCCAAAGCTCCAGATGAACGGGCACAGGTTCCAGCCGGCCAGCGCGGGCTCGTTCCAGCCCCAAATTTGCTGGCCGTTTGCATTCTCGCCGCTGAGCTTGCGCAGAGCTTCGCACCATTGCTCCATCGTCTCGGGTACGGCCACGCCGGCCGCTTCCAGCATCGCCTTGTTGTAGAACACGATCTTGCTGTTGGTGTTCAGCGCCAGCGCATAATCATGACCGTCGATGACCGCGGTGGACATCGCACTGGGAAGCAGCGCAGCGCTGACTGTGTCAAAGTCCTCCATTTCCTCGTCGAGCGCGGTCAGGATGCCCATCTTCTGGAATTCCGGCAGCCACGCGATGTCGCAGCGCGCCACATCGGGCAGCGCGCCCGATTTCGCACTGACAAGCACCTTGTCGTGCAGCTCCGCCCACTCATGGGAGACGGCGTTGACTTTGATGCCCGGATTTTCCGCCTCAAAGGCGGGGATCAGCACGTTCATCAGCGTCGCGTTCTCCGCAGACTGAGCGCTGTAATGGTGCCAGAACTGGAGGGTGACGTCCTCCGCAAGCGCGCAGGAGCACAGCAGCATCAGGCAGGCGATGATCGCCACGAGGGTTTTTGTACGCATGGTTTTTCCTCCTTCTGAACAGGTCGAAATAGAATATGGACAGAATGCGGCAGAACGTGCACAGATTCTCCCGCACAATCCCAGGTTTGCGCCCGCTCCCCGAGGTTGAACACCGCGAGCAGCTCCTCCTCCCGATTGCCCCGGGCAAAGGCAAACAGGCTTTTCTCGTCGTCCGCCAGCAGCGGCGTATAGCTGCCCGTGCGTAGCGCGGGGTGCGCCTGACGCAGGGCGATTAACTCCTTTTGCCAGGCCAGCAGATCCTTGTCCGGATGGGCCCAGGCCATGCCGCCACGGCAGCCCGGGTCGTTTTCGCCGGTCATGCCCAGTTCGTCGCCGTAGTAAATGGCAGGTGCGCCGGGAAAGAGCATCTGCAGCGCCATCGCCAGCCTGAGCCGCCACGCCTCGCCCTTCGCCTCGGTCAGAAAGCGCGCCGTGTCGTGGCTGCCCAGACAGTTGTACATGGCATGTCCGTTCGGGCCGGTAACCTTCATCAGCGCACTGTTCAGGCGTCGGGAAAGCTCGCTCACGCCAATGCGCCCGCGGGCAAGGCAGTCGGTCACCGCGTCGCGGAACAGATAGTTCATCGCCGTGTCAAAGCCGTCCGCGCCGAGCAGCCGCGAGGCGTCGCCCCACGTCTCACCCAGCAGCACGGCCTGCGGGAACTCGCGCTTGATTTCCTCTCGCCACCAGATAACGGCATGGCGATCCAGCTCGTCCGCCACGTCAAAGCGCCAGCCGTCGATGCCCGCCTCCCGCAGCCAGTAGAGCAGCACGTCGCGCACATAGGCGCGCACCTCGCCGTTGGCGCCGTTGAGCCGCGGCATGTAGGGATAATCCCCCACGCACTCATAGCAGGCCGGGTCGATTTCGATGGGAAACCGCTTGGGATAAAACCAGCCCCGGTAGCGGCTTTCCTCTCCGTTTTTCAGCAGATCCTCAAACGGGGGAAAGTGAATGCCCGAATGGTTGAATACGCCGTCCAGAATCACGCGGATGCCCGCCTCGTGGCACCGGGCGACCAGCTCGCGCAGCGTGTCCTTTGTGCCGAACATCGGATCGACCGAAAAGTAATCTGTCGTCGCGTATTTATGGTTGAAATCTCCCGTAAAGATGGGATTCAGATACAGGCATTCCACGCCTAGCTCCGAAAGATACGGGATTCGGTCGATGATACCGCCCAGATTGCCGCCCAGAACGTTATCCCGTGTCGGCGCGGCGTTCCAGTCATCCATGCCTGCACCGGCCGGGCCGCGCCGGGCAAAGCGCTCCGGAAAAATTTGATAGTATATGCAGCCCTGCGCCCATGCAGGCACGGCGAAAATATCCGTCTCATTAACCTGCAGCAGCTCGAAGCTGCCCGACTCCTGCATGTCCGTGAAAAGCCCTCGGTCATTGAGCCATCTCCGGTTTCCCGCCTGATCCTCCAGCCAGAAGCCGTATTTGATGTAGTGCGTCTCCCCGGTAAAGACGGTTTCGCCCGTCCACTGCTGCCGCTGACCGTCCTCCAGGCCGGGCAGGAGACTGGTTCGGAAAAGGACTTCCGGTTCGCTGCGCTTCCAGCACACCAGCTCGCAGGCGGTCAGGTCGCCCGGCGCGGCCTCCAATCTCCATTGTATGCGGTTTCGTGCAAGCGCTTGCACAAACGGGTAAAAAGAAAGGTGCCGAATGGCAGAGGTGATCATTTTCTTCCCTTCCTTTCCGACGAGGCCCTGGGTACAAGCACCGTCGAGAGCATGATCTGCTGGTTGCCGGTACGGCTGTCAATTCGCTGAAACAGCAGCTGAGCTGCCTGTTCCCCAAGCAAAGACGTATCAATATCCACGATAGTCAGCTGTGGCTCCGTATACTCCGCCAGCGGATAATTGTCAAACGCCACAATGCCGATCTCCTCCGGCACGGCGATTTTCCTTTCCTTGCAGGCCTTCAGCAGCCCAAAAGCCGCCAGATTGTCATTGCAGACGAACGCATCCGCGTGCGTTGACTGCTCCAGCTCGGACAGCGCCACAGCATAGGCATTTTCCACCGTGCCGTCCGTGGCAAGCACGCGCTCCTGCCCCTTGTCGATCACCTTCATATAGCCGCGGACACGGCGCTTGGTAAAGCCCCGTTTCTGATAGCCGCCCAGGTAGGCGATCGAGCGGTATCCCTTTTCCTGCAGGTGGCGCACGGCGATTTCCGCACCCTGCTCGTTGTTGTTGTCCACCCAGCAGGTATCGCTGCGCAGCGTGTCCGGTGTGCCCAGCACGACATACGGAAAATCGCCGATCGTCTCCATCATGGAGGGGCGCACCGTCGTAGGCGGAAGAATCAATCCGTCCACCTTATGCTCCTTCATCAGGTTTTCAATCGTGCTGCCATGGCTCTGCGCGCCGTTGGCAATCATGACCTGATAACCCCTGGCCTGCGCCACCTTCTCAATGGCAAACAGGCTGCGGCTGAAAAACACGTTGCTGAATGCATCGGCGTCCCGCGCATCCACCACAACACCAATTGCCCCGCTCAGCCCGCTGGCCAGACTGCGCGCCAGGGAGTTGGGATGGTAATCCAGCGTCTTCATCGCCGCGTAGACGCGCTCCTTGGTGTCCGGCGTGATGGTTGCCTTGCCATTGATCACGCGGGAAACGGTTGAGGAATTGACCCCTGCCAGCTTCGCCACATCATGGATGGTCACCGCCACGCCGTTCGCCTCTCTTTCTGTGCAACCGTTTGCATAATCAGATTATACTCGCTCGGAATCGGATTGTCAATAGCGAACTTCGAAATATACAGGATGTTTCTCTGAAGGTCTCTGAATATCTTCGCCCGCTGATGCTCTTTGGCATCCGTGCGCACCTCGACTCCATGTTTCCTGTGTGTTACACCACATCTTCATCACCAGAACGCACCACCGTCGCAGCCCCGAACGGGAAGTTACAACACTGGCAGCACAAGGAAAAAATGGCATCCCCCGGACAGGTTTTGTGCCATGATTTGTGCCAAATCGCCCATTTTTATCAAAACTACCGGAATCGACCGGCTCCAAAGCGAAAAAAGCCGCAGCGCGTCTTCTTGACAGGAGGGCGCGCTGCGGCGGGTCAAACTCAAAAAAATCAAGTAATATCAGGAAAAATTGCTTCAAAACGGCAAAAGAAAAACCCTCAACGGCGCGAAGCTCGTCAAGAGTTTTTGTGGTGCACCCAACAGGATTCGAACCTGTGGCCTTTTGATTCGTAGGCAATTAGCGAATAGAAATATTTTCCTTGTATTGCAAGAAATTTATTGGCTCTTGAATAGTTTGACTACCGTTTTGACTACCAGAGGTCATTTTTTCGAGATTGGAGAGCGCTTGCTCGGTGCGAAAATCGGTTACATGGTCATAAATTTTGAGAATCATTTTTTCATCGGCATGCCCCATCCATTTCATTGCGAGTTTGAGATCGGTTCCGGCATCGCGGAGCATGGTGCAGTAGCTATGACGGAGATCGTGAGGACGAACGGTGAATGTTTTCCAATCGGCAAGGCGCAGCGCTTCCGCTTCATCTCGTTTTCCAGCTTTGATGAGTGCTTCGACTTGAAGCTGTATAGGGTCGGGACTTTTTTTCTTCGAACCGCGATGATGCCAGCGCTTAGGGTGGCCGTTCAGCTCTCGTTCAATCGTTCCGATGTACGAATCCCAAGCACTGGAAAAGGCGCTTTCAGACATCAGGCCGCCGCTTTTGCATGAAGGAGCAAGGAGGCCGTGCATGCCGCGCAGTTCATCCTCCAAGATGGAGAGCAGCGGTATTTCGCGTTCACCTGCTTCAGTTTTTGGGTCGCCGAGGATGGGCTGATTGCTTTCGTAGTGGATAGCATGGCGAACGTGAATAACATGATGCTCAAAATCTATATCCTTGTCAATATTGAGCGCGAGGGCTTCACCGCGACGCAGGCCGGCATAGAGCATGACGTAGACGGCGGTGCGGAAGCTATGTGCGGTTTTATGGATGAGGGAACGCTCGTACTCGGTAATGTTTCGGTGTGAACCAGATGCGCCTTTGGGGGGCTTTGCATGTTTGGATTTACAAGGGTTTGAATTTGAATAACCATCTTCAACGGCAGTTTCAAAAATGGATGAGAAAAGAATCTTTGCATGCTTTATTGTGCTTTCGCTTTTTCCTACATAGTGAGAGCTGAATACGGATTTGATGTCGGATGGCTTAACCTCTTTGATAAGCATATCGCCGATTTGGTCACAAAGGATGTCGATATGATGAGCGCAGTCGTTGTAGTGACGCTTGCTGACTTCTGCCTTATGAATAGGCAACCATGACGCGGCGTAGTGACGCACATCCATGCTGTCGGCATCGCGCTGGATGCCCTGTTTCAGCATTTGCTTATAGGCATCGCGGGCAGCAAAAGCTTCACCTTCTGTCAAACCGTAAAACCATTTTCCTTGATATCGGCAAGCGAAGCGCCCATCTTTTCGGCGTTTGAGGTGCTGCCTTGGCACGAGAACCCAACCCCTTCCTATATCCAAAATACGAACGTATGTTCTGATAAACTGTCAAAAAATTGCGCACCATGGAGGATGCGCTTTTTGTTTCACAGAGCAACCAAGATAAGCAGGGCTAGAAAAACAGCAAGAGAAATCACATAGATCAAACATCCCATAGGAGTAGGAGGATGTTTCAGCGTCTTAAAAGGGCGATTGACTGCGGCGCGGGTGCGTTCATATTTTCCGTATGCACCGCCTGTCAATGCGTTCATTGCTTTACGTTTTCGACCTTGTTTGGTGGTGGGGATACCTGTTGCGCGAGCAAAGGAACGTTTCGCCTTTGTGATTCCAAGTGCAGTTTTCATAGAAGGACGACGACGGCGCATGATTTTCATGATGTAGTCACCTCAGAATATAAATATTTATCCGTTCATTCGCAACCATTTTGCTGGGATGCGCAAAATGGTTGCGGAAGAGGTTACGAGTGCTTTTCAGATTCGAGCAGGCGCTGCACTTCGCGGTCGAAGTCGGAGACGATGCGCTGCGTTTTGTTGAACGCGTCGTATTCCGCTTCGGCTTTCTTTTTTGCGGCCGCCGCAGATATGCGCCCCTTGTCGGGCAAAATGTCATAACGGCGGAAAGTGAGAAACTCGTTGACGCTGGAGGCGAACTGCTCCATCGTGAAGGTGTTTTCGCGTTCAATCAAATCTTCAATATAATCAAAATAGCCGGAGACGGTGCGCTCAAGCTGACGAATCTGCTTCGCATCCAGATAGTTTTTTGCGACGGAAACATCCGATTTGAGAATCCGACCATCAGGGGCGTTTTTCCATGTAGTCAGCCCCATGTGGTCTTTGGCGCGGTCGGCACGGTCATAGATGATTTCGGCGGCGGTCTGTCCCGTGATGGCGTAGTGGAATTTATTCTGAATCATGGCGTAGAAGTCATGGGCAACGGCAGCGTTTTTATCGTAGTCGATGCTGCACTCTGCGAAGATATCCGTTACCTGCTGCCAGATGCGGCGTTCGCTGGCACGGATCGAGCGGACACGCTCAAGCAGCTCACGGAAGTAGTCGTGACCAAACGCAGTTGTTCCCTGCTTGAGGCGTTCGTCATCCAGCGCGAAGCCCTTGGTCATATACTCCTTCAAGACACTGGTTGCCCAAATGCGGAACTGTGTTGCGCGGCGGGAGTTGACGCGGTAGCCGACGGAGATAATTGCGTCCAGATTATAATAAATAACGGAACGGGTAACGTCACGGTTGCCTTCCTTTTGAACTATTTCCATTTTGGAAAGAGTTGCGTCTCGTGAAAGCTCGCCTTCATCGTAGATGTTTTGAAGGTGCTTGGCGATGGCCGGAGGTTGAACGCCGAACAGTTCGGCCATGCCTTTTTGGGAAAGCCAGATGGTTTCGTCTTTGATGATGGCGTTGATACTCATATTTTCTTCGGCAGATTGGTACATCAGAAAACGAAAATCGTTGCTCATAGAAGTGCCCTTTCTTTTTGTCTCGCTCGTGCACTGCATGGGCGGGGCTTTTTTGATGACCATTTTGCCGACTTCGGCAAAATGGTTGAAAAAATGAGTGACGTTTAATTATCGTATGTCATGACAGCGTTGAGGACATCTTCGGCAGAAGAATATGGAATGTATTTTGTTTTTTTATGATAGCCATTATCATAGATAAGCTCAACACCGTCATCGTCGCCGAAATGGTGAATGTAGTAGTAGCCGGAATAATCGTTTTCCTCATCAAAGTTGAAAGAATACCAAACGCCATACTGATAGAATAAGGCAGATGTTAATTTTTGAGCGTTTGAATATTGGGCAGTCATAAGGCGCGAGTTGTTTCCAGTATCAAAAGATACATGTAATTTATCTCCAGATTCGGCATATTTGAAATGAGCTGCACCCTCCGTGAAAGCCACAATATAGGAAAGGTCTTTTCCTGAACCAGATTTATTAAATTCCTGCTTTGCATAGGGAAGCCCCGTTTTTTTTACAGCAGATTCAAATTCGGTTGCAGTTGTCTCGGATGTCAAAGAAATGAAAAGTTCTTGTAGTTCGTCAAACTGATAAGATTCCGCGAAAGAAACCATCGGAATGAGGAGCAAAACCCAAGAGACAACAGATATGAGTTTCTTCATTGGCGTTATCCTCCTCAATTGAATTTCCTTCGTACTTCGACCAGTTTTCCATAGATACGAACGGGAAGGTCGAATATTTCCTGCTTTGAATAGAAATGAGGCTCGTATACTTCGGTGTTCAGACCTATCAGCATGATTCCGTCCGGCAGAAGCCGGACTTTTTTTATTGTCGCGTCATCTCCGTTGACGATGACCGCAGCAATCTGCCCATTTTCGATGCTTTCCTGCCGACGGATGATTGCGACATCTCCATCTTTGATATCGGGAAGCATGGAGTCGCCTTTGACACGCAGAGCGACGAACTCGCCCTTCTTTGCCATGTCGGCGGGAATTTCCTCCCAGTCCTCAATATCCTCGATGGCCGCCAGCGGTATTCCGGCGCGGATTGTACCGATGACAGGGATTCGGACGGCGGCAGGGGCTTGGATAGAAGCGCTGTCAATGATGTCGGTTTCGCCGAGTAAGTATTCGGGGGTAACATGGAACTTTTCAGCGAGCGTTGTAGCGCATCGCCAGTCGATATTATTTTTTCCAGATTCCCAGAATGAAACTGCGCTGGGAGAAATACCGAACATATCAGCAATTTCCTTTTGCGTGATATGGTTGGCCTTTCGGAGTTCTTTCAGTCGATTCAATGATTTCACGCCCTTTTATTGACTTTAGTCAATATGATTTTATCTTTAATTCAATGAAACGTCAATAAAGTTGACGAAAGTTTATTAAAATCACGAAATCGTATTGACAAAAGTAAAGTTAGATAATATAATGTTGACAGAAATCAACAAGGAGGTGTGATGAAAGTTATGAACCGAATCAAGGAACATCGCGAACGGCTTGGACTGTCAATGGCTGAACTTGCTGAAAAAATCGGTGTAGATGCTTCGACGGTTTGCCTGTGGGAACAGGGAAAGCGAATTCCAAAGTACGCATCAATTAAGAGAATGGCTAAGTTGTTTGGTTGTTCTCTTGGTGATGTTATTGACGTTGATTAAGTTAATTTTAATCAATATAAAACGTCAAGAAGTGTCAAGAAATGCCTGTTTTGAAGGCAGAGAGAACAGATTTCGTTCAGAAAGGAGGTAGAAACGTGAACGAGCCAGCCCATCAGATTCTCAAGGATGCCCGGAAAGAGGCGGGGCTGACCCAAATTCAGGTTGCGGCGCTGCTCAGCGTGTCCATTGAGCAGGTCAAGCGTATGGAGCGTGGCGATTGGATTCCAGAGATGGCCGACGTGGACATGATGGAGGAGCAGCTTCATGATGTCGGTTTGTTCCGACGCTGGGCTCGTGCCCAGTACCCTGAAATTGTGAAATACTTCGGCGCGGCCGATAACCGAGAGCTGGGGCTGCTCGGAGCAGTCGTCAATACCAAGCATCAGATCGACGATGTGCTCAAACTCCAAGACAGAGTGGAGCGGGATGCCATCGACGGGCAGATTGATCCGACGCTGCGGGACAGCTACCGACGGGAGCTTGAGGAAGCCAGAGAGGCCATCGAAACGGCACTTGGCATCTTGAAACAAATCTAGGAGGAAAGCGGCATGGAAGCAAAGCTGCTCCACACGGAGGAAGTGGCCAAGGTCTTAGGTGTAAGCCGCAGGACGGCCAACGACCTTATGCGGACAATGCCGTGCGTCAATATCGGAACGAGCACCACAAGGCCGCATCTGGCCGTGCTTGAGCCTGACCTTGACGCATGGATTCAGAGCCGCAGGACGGTGCGCCAGCCTGCCCCGGAAAAGCGGGAGGTTGGCAGAAGGCGAAAAGCCACGACAAAGCTGCTCGTTATGGACGGGCTGCTGGATGAGAACGGGCGGATAGTCCGGAGAAGATAGGAGCGAAAGTCATGATTTATTGCAAAGACAACAAAGAACTGCGTCTTTCTGGAACGACCGATTTACTGCTGGCACAGGCAACCGCCGTTGCCGTAAATGTTCTCAAGGAGGCCTGTGCAGGAAATAAGGACGAAATGCGTAAGGTGATTGTCGAGAAGTTTGTCGAGCTGGTGGTCAAGGGCGTTTGCGGCGAAGAAGCCAAGGTCAGCAACGGAGACTGCCTGATTAAAGTCGAGAACGGCATTACGACGATGGCCGGAAATGCGAAGGATATCCTCGAAGCGCTGGAAGTCTGTGTCAGCGTTGTCGCGAAAACCTTGGCGGGTGAAGATGAGGGCAAGGCAGTGTCGCTGGTCTGTGAGTTCATGTCTCATACGACAGAACGGATGATTCGCGATGATGTAAAGACGGTCGAGAAAAGCGGTGGGAAGAAATGCTCGAAAAACTGATTGACCTGTTCTGGGCTGGCGTGAGCATCCTGCTTGCGCTCGGCATTGCCGGCGGCGTGTTATTCTTCGTTTGGGCGGCGTGCAAGCTCAAGAAAGAAGAACAGCAAAATGCGGCGAGACAATAAAAAAGAGATCAGCATGGAGAAGATGCTGACCTCCGCACCGCATTCAGACCAACAGAAGTAGTGCTATTGCTATTATAGCAGATTCGGCACGGAAACGTCAAGGAGGTACGCAATGAGTGAAGCGGAATACGCCACCCTCGATCATCTGGAAAGCGTTTGCAGCGGTTTGCGAGCCATGATTCGCACCACCGAAGAAGGCGCGTTGCAGGATGCACAGCTCAGTGATTTGGTCAGCTGCTTATATACGGCACTGGACAGCGCCGTGGTTGCCCGCGACGAATACCAGAGCCGCGCGGAGGCCGAAATCCCGGAAGAACTGGATTATTGCGAGGCCGTGTGATGGAGATACAGTCAAGGCCGGAGCTGGCCTTTGATGAGCAGCAGCATTTGTACACGCTGGGCGGGTTTGTCCTGCCGAGTGTGACGCAGATTATGTCTCCGATGAGCAGCATGCTCTATGCGGCCGTTCCGCAGGCGGCGTTGGATGCGGCGGCGGACAGAGGAACGCGGGCGCATGAACAGGTCAGCAACTATGTCAGGTATGGTGTGCTTGAAACGGATGAAGACACTGCGCCATACGTCCGAGCGTTTCTCTGCTTTTGCAAAGATTATTCGCCAACTTGGCAGGGCAGCGAGATTCGCACCTATCATCGACAGATGATGTATGCGGGGACGCTGGACTTGCTGGGGCACATCGAACCCGACGATGGGCAAGGCGTTGATGTGGTTGATCTGAAATGCACCGCGGCTTATCACAGCGTTATGCTGGCCACGCAGATTGGCGCGTATGCCCATGCGATGCAAAGCCACGGCGTGAAGATTCGGCGGCTGTACGGTTTACAGCTTATGCGGGATGGACGCTATCACTTCGGGCAGGTCGATGACGGATATAAAAACTTTTTGCATTGCATGGCGATTTACAACGCGATGCAGGCGGAAATCAGATAGGAGTGACATACATGGAAGCCAGAGCAACAGACAACGTTTTGCAGATTCGGGCGCCCGGTTCGCTCGGCATCGAAGAACAGTTGACCGCTTCGGGTCAGGCGATTATTGCGCGAGCCGAGAACATGCGAATCGGAAATGCGCGCGAGTATGAGGACGCGGCGGCGTTCCTTGTGGAAATCAAGAAGCGCGCCAAGCAGATGAAGGAATACTGGAAACCCAGCAAGGATGCGGCGAAGGCCGCGCACGCCCGCATCTGTGAGCAGGAGAAGGCCATGCTTGCGCCGATGGAACAGGCAGAGAAAACCATCAAGGCGGGTATGGCACGGTATCAGACGGCGGAAGCGGAGGCCAGACGCGAGGCAGAGAGGGAAGCCGCCAAGCGCCAGCAGATTGAGCGCGACCGACTGATGAATGAGGCGGCGGAGGCCGAGCAGGCCGGGGACGTGCACGGTGCGGCGATTTCGATGGCGATGGCCGAGATGGTGGAGGACATGAAAGCGCCCGTGCTGGTTGTCGAACCCGCGAAGGCAGCCGGCACAACCATCAATAAACGTTGGAAGGCGCGCGTGGTGGATGAAACTGCCGTTCCGGCTTATGTGAACGGTATGGAACTGCGGAAAATCAATCAGTCGGCGCTGGACGCGCTTGCCCGAATGAGCAAGGGCGAGGCCAGTATCCCCGGCGTTGAGTTCTATCAGGATACGACCATCAGCGTAAGGACATAAGGGAGGAGCGAAAAACGATGGAAGAACTCGAAAACTTGCAGGTCATCAATCCGTATGCGGTTGCCCCGGCGAACGGTATGAGCATGGATGCGAAACGCCATGATTCCGGCAATGCGGTTGCCGCCAATGCGGAAGCTCGCGCGGTATCCGAGGTCAAAGCGCAGGTGATGATGGCGCGCCAGTTTCCGCGCGACCCGCTTTTGAGTATGGATTGCATCCTGCGAGAATGCGAGCGCCCGACGCTGGCGGATGCGGCTATCTACCTGTACCCGCGTGGCAACGAAATGATTTCAGGGCCATCTATCCGGCTGGCAGAGGTGCTTGCTCGAAACTGGGGCAATGTGACTTTCGGCATGGAAGTGCTTGAACGCGGCGTAGCAAAGAATGGCGTTGGGTTCAGTGCAATCCGCGCGTTCGCATGGGATTTGCAGACGAACACCTACGTTTCGCGCCATTTTGAGGTGAAGCATTGGAGGTCTACGCGTTCGGGCGGCTATAAGCTCACCGATGACCGCGATATCTACGAACTGGAAGCCAACATGGGCAGCCGCAGACTGCGCGCCTGCATCCTTCAGATTATTCCCGGCGATGTAACCTCGGCAGCGGTTGCGGCCTGCCGCAAAACATCGTCTAACGGGTTGGTTGAGATTATGAAGGACGAAAAGAAGCGCGCCGACCTTGTGGCGAAGATGTTGCGCATTTATGAAAAACTGGGCGTGACGAGGATGGATTTGGAGAACTACTTGAACGCCAAGATTGACGATTGGAACGCCGACCACATGGTCAAGCTCAAAGAGCTGAAATGCAGCTTTGATGACGGCGCACTGACGCTGAGCGAAGTATTCCCGCATCTTGGCGGAAACGGGAAGAACGAAACCATCACCAAAGAGCAGATCGAGAAGATCATGCAGATGGAGAAAGAAACGGGGCGGCAGGGCGAAATCAGCGATGCACTCAAGCGCATGGGTATTGCCAAGGTCGCCGATATTCCGGCGGCACGTTTTGACGAGGTGGTGCAGATGGTTCAAACGTTCATGCCGCCTCAAAAGCCCAAACAGGTCGAACAGGCCAAGAAATAAATATGCGGGGGATATTTCCCCGCATCGTGGCGGCATAGCACAAGCAGTGCGGCGCACGGCGGATAGCAGCGCCGGACGCAGATATCGGTTTAAGTCCGATGGCCGCCAAAGCAGAAGAAGTCGAGATGAAACGGTAGAAAAAGCGGCGGAAGAAGGGAGGCAGAGTACGCCGCCGGACACAAAATCGAATAGCAAATTCATACTGACAGCCGGGAAAGACCGGCACTATGCGGCGCAAACGGTTTTGACAGTGTTTTCCCCTTTAGCACTGTTGCCGGCTCAACTCCGGCGCGCCACACCAGCGGCATACGCCGCATTCAGACCAGAAAAAGCAGAAAGGAGGTGTAACAGGCAAATGCGTTCAGAAAAAGCCAGAGGGTTTGTCCTTGACTTTGCCGATGTGGAGGCGTTGAGCAATGAGCTTGAACCTGCCGATGCGATGGCAGTTATCGTGGCGCTGTCCAGGTACGCAAAAGAGGGCAGGCGGCCGGAGAAGGGTGAGCTTTGCCCCGCGGCAAGTATGGCGTTTACGCTGATGGTGCGCAACGTAGATCGGGGACTTGAGAACCTCAAAAAGCGCACGGAAAGCACGCGCAATGCTGCAAATGCACGATGGCATCCGCAAAATGCGGCCGAAAAGCAACTGTATGCAGATGGATGCGAACGCATGCAAACGCAAGGAACGGAAGCACCAAACATGCAAACGGATTCGGACGGTTGCGGATGCACCCATATAGAATCAGATAAAGAATTAGAAAAAGAGAGAGAGGAGGAGATAAGCAGCAAGGGCGAAACGAGCAGCCTGCCCCCGCCCTCTGGTGAAACGGAAAAAGGTTTGCTAGAGCAGATTGCCATCAATCGGGAAATCGAAGAAGCAGGACGAAAGGCCGGAATTTTCCGTGAGGATTGGGACACTGCATCGCCGGATGCCCGAGACGAGCATGAGGATTTCATGCTCATGCTGGAGTTCCCAAAGGCGTGGGTGTTGGAAGCCATCGAAAAGGCGCGTCGTGCACATAAACAAACCTCACGCTATGTGCTGGGGATTCTTCGAGCGTACCGCAAGCAGGGCGGGTCGGATGATGATATTGCACCAGCCGACCACAGGGCTAGGGGAAAGCCGTCCAATCAGGCTGCGCCGCCCGTCTGTGAAACGAAGGACGGTAAAGATTACTACGAGGGGTACGAGTGCCTGTGAGTGAGGAGAAAACCACTGCCTATCAGGCGACTGAAAGCGAGAGAGCGATTATCGGGGCTATCCTGCGAGGCGATATTCTTCCGCGAAATATTGAGCTGACGCTTGAAGATTTCACGGATTTGATTTGCCACGAAGTTTTTGCCGTCATGCAAAAACTAGATGCTCAAAATAAGACATGCGACCTCGTTACCGTTTCGGACGCGATGCCGAATTTCGATTCGACGCTGCTGGTTGACCTGCTGCAAAGCGGCATGCCATCGCTGGTGCTGTGTGATCAGTATGTGGCGAACGTCAAAGCGGCCAGCATGCGGCGGGCACTGTGCAAAATCGCTCAACAGACCGTAGAGCTTGCCCGAAACGAGCTGACTGATCCTGTCAAGGCGGCGGAAGAAATTCGCGGGCAGATTGATGAATTGGCGAAGAATGGGCCGACCCAGGAGATTGTTTCCATCCCGCAGATGATTCTCAATATGCACGACTATCTGTTTGCCGAACAGAAAACGGATGACAGCATGCACACGGGAATTGGGCGGCTGGATGGTGTGTTGGGCGGCGGGATTCGAGGCAGCAAGCTGTGCATCATCGGCGCAAGGCCATCCGTTGGCAAATCGGCATTGGGGCTGTTTATCGCTACCAACGCGGCACGGTCGGGAAAGCATGTCCTGTATGTATCGCTTGAGATGGACGAAGCCGAGCTGTATGACCGCATCATAGCGCGTTTTTCAGGCGTGCCGGTGGATGTCATTGAAGCGCGCAACTTTTCCGATGAGCAGATTCAGAGCGTCGTTGCCGCGTATGCGGAAATAGGGCAAATCCAGCTGAGCATTAGCACGCAGGCACAGACCCCTTTGCAAATCCGTTCCCTTGCCCTCAGACAGCGGCAGGAGACGGGGCTCGATATGGTTGTCGTGGATTACTTGCAGCTGCTCAGGAGCGGCAGAAAGACCAACAACCGCGCGGAAGAAGTCGGCGAGATTTCCAGAGCGCTTAAACGGCTGGCAATGGAGCTGAAAATTCCCGTTATTGCCATGACACAGATGAATCGTCAGTCCGAAATGGGAACGGGCGAAGGCGGGCGGATGCCCAAAATGAGCGAAAGCCGAGAGAGCGGCACCATTGAGCAGGATGCGAATCAGTTTTTGATTCTGCATGCGCCGGATATTCGAACTGTCCCGGAGCCGTGGCAGCAGATGGCCGAATCCTGTCAGGCGAACGGATGGACATTCATGCTTATCAACGTGGCGAAGAACCGAAACGGTCGAAAGGGTATTTTGCCGATTGCTTTCGATGCACCACACATGAACTTCTTCGCATTTGAGAGAGACACACAAGGAGGGTAAAACACAATGAGCCAAACTTTTGGCAACCTCAAAGATCTGAGCCGCCTGATGGGCGGCGCAGTGCAGGAGCGCTGGGAAGATGCGCTCGGCAGAATGACGCGCAACATTCTTGACCCGAACACGGAACCCAGACGGGCGCGCAAAATCACGATGGTGCTGACCATTAAGCCGACCGAGAGCAGGGACGGAGGGGAAATGTCCTTTGATGTGAAGGAGAGTTTCGCGCCGCCTACGCCTGTGAAGCAGAGCGTTTTCTTTGATCAGACGGATGACGGAACGATTTATGCGACGCAGAAGTTGAATCAGGTGGCTGGGCAGCTCGATATGGCCGGAAATGTGCAGCCGGAAGCTGTCAGCATGCCGATTGGCACGACGGAAGATGAACCGCAGGATGAACAGGAAACGATGCCGCAAATTGTGTCGTTCCGAGCAAAAGAAAGGAGCCTGTAAATCATGGCAAGCATTCAGAATGGAAAGAACGTCAGCGAAAAGAAGGAAGTTCCGCTGTTCAAGCTGGGAGAGCTTGACGCTGAGGCGATGCGCTTCCTGTACGAGCTGGGCACCAAGAATCGCAGCTATACGGTGCAGGAGATTGACGGCCGTATGTATGTCAACACGAATGATTTGGTGCGTATCAAAGAACCGTTTCCGGCGGTTCTTCCGACTGTGAACATCTTCACGCTGAGCGGTCTGGTGGATTATATCCTGAACGACCCGGATGGTCAGCTGGATAAGTTTGGCAATCTGGTTGTGCAGGTAACCGACCCGCGCAAGGTTGTGCTGTACGGGATTAAGTGCAGCGATGATTATGCGGTTCGAGCCGAGCTGGCGCGTGTCGTGACCGACAATGAGCCGTTCGAGTTTGGCAGGTATATCGGGCAGGAAGAATTCATCGTGCAGCTTCAGAGTCGGTTTATTGAAACCGAAAATTCGTTGGAAGTCGGCAAGGTGGTTGGCAATTTGAGCGTGGAGAAGGGAACCAACATCAGCGACGACGGCATCAGCCAGCGTGTGACGGTACGTGACGGTGTTGTGCGGGTCAACGATGTGGTTATCAAAAATCCTGTGTATTTGAGGCCATTCCGCACGTTCTGTGAAATTGATCAGCCGGAGAGCCCGTTCATTCTGCGCATTAAAAACAGCGATGGAAAGGGCGTGCCGGAGATTGCGCTTTACGAGGCTGACGGCGGCCTGTGGAAGCATCGGGCAATTCAGGGCATTCACGCGTATCTGGATAAGGCGTTGGATAACTTGGTAACCAGCGGCATGGTTACGATTATCGCATAAACAAAAAACGTCCTGTCCGCGTTAGGGCCGCGGGCAGGACATTCCTCAAAAAACCGTATTCATTATATCAAAAGAAAGCAGTGAAGTCAAATGAGCGAGATTGTCGTGGACAACTTCGCAGGTGGCGGCGGCGCATCAACGGGTATTGAAATGGCAATAGGCCGCAGTGTGGATATTGCCATCAACCATGACCCGGCGGCGATTGCAATGCATAGAGCAAACCATCCGACAACCGAGCATTATCAGGAGGATGTTTGGAAGGTCAATCCTGTCAAGGCTTGCGCGGGGCGGCCTGTGGCGCTGGCGTGGTTTTCGCCAGACTGTAAGCATCACAGCAGGGCGAAAGGCGGAAAGCCTGTTAGCAGGCATATTCGAGGGCTGGCGTGGGTTGCGGTAAAGTGGGCGAAAGCGGTGCATCCGCGCGTTATCATGCTGGAAAACGTAGAAGAATTTCAGGACTGGGGACGGCTTGATAAGGATAATCGGCCAGATCCTCGATATAAGGGCGAAACTTTCCGGCGGTTCGTCAGCCAGCTTGAACGGCAAGGGTACAAGGTCGAGTACAGGATGATGCGGGCGTGTGATTATGGAGCGCCAACTATTCGGAAACGGTTCTTCTTGATTGCACGCTGTGACGGAAAACCGATTGTCTGGCCTGAACCGACGCACGCGGCGCCAGATAGCTTTGAAGCACTGGTAGGAATGAAAAAGCCGTGGGTGCCGGTAGCTGATGTGCTGGATTTCAATCTTCCATGCCCGTCAATTTTTGCGACAAGCGAAGAAATTTTCAAGCAGTACGGGATTCATGCTGTTCGCCCACTTTCAGAAAAGACCATGCGCAGAATTGCGAGAGGCATTGAAAAATTTGTTTTGAAGAACCCGTCGCCGTTCATTATTCAAGTCAATCATGGCGGTGAGAATTTCAGGGGGCAGGATATCGAAGAACCGCTGGATACGATTACGGCCAAGCATGGGACGGGCGTAGTCATGCCCATGATGATTCAGTATCACGATGAGCAGGGCAGCGAAGTGCGCGGGCAGACGGTAGACAAACCGATTATGACTGTGGATGCTTCAAACCGATATGGAATGGTTTCTGCATTTATCAGCAAGTTCTATGGCACGAGCAGTCCGGCCAGTGCGGCAGATAATCCGTTGCCGACGGTGACGGCCATCGACCACAATGCGCTGTGCGCGGCCTATGTGACGCAGTTCAACAATAATTGTGATGGGCAATGCGCAGATGAGCCGCTCAATACCATTACGGCCGGAGCCGGCCATTTTGGAGATGTCCGAGCATTCTTGGTCAAGTATTACGGGAATGGAGATAATGCGGCATCCTGTGAGAAGCCCGCGCCGACGATTACATCCAAAGACAGGCTTGGACTGGTTACAGTGTGCGGGGAAAAGTATCAGATTGTGGATATCGGGTTACGGATGCTGACCCCGCGCGAGCTTTTTGATGCGCAGGGATTCCCCGAAAACTACATCATTGATGTGGATGCGGACGGAAAGGCTTATCCGAAGGCGGAGCAGGTCGCCAGATGCGGCAATGCTGTTTGTCCGCCAATTCCGGCAGCGTTGGTCAGAGCGAATCTGCCGGAGCTTTGCGGCACGAAAAAAACGGAGGCAGCGCAATGAACACAGAAATCATTAAAGCGGTCGAAAGCGACCGCGCGCAGAAAACCTTTTATCCGACGCCTGAGCCGCTGGCAGAAAAGCTGCTCGGCGGCATCAAGTGGAACATGGTTGACTGCGTTCTTGAACCGAGCGCCGGAAAGGGCGACCTTGCTCTATTCGCTGCCAAGAAAATGTTCTACGCTCGCCATAGCTACCCGCCGCACGATGACCGCAGCATCAGGGAGGCTGCCGAGGAAGCCGATATCGACTGTATTGAGATCGACCCGCTCCTCCGCAACACCCTTGAAGGGCGCGGATTCAGGGTCATTCACGATGACTTCCTGTCATTCGAGACACAAAAGCGTTACTCGCTGATTGTAATGAATCCTCCGTTTGACCAGGGCGCTGAACATTTTCTCAAGGCGTTTGAGCTGATGGAACACGGCGGCGAAATCCGCTGCATCCTCAACGCTCAGACAATCAGAAACCCTTGCACAGAGGCGCGAAAGCGCCTTGTGGCAGCCCTTCAAACGGGTGCGGAGATTTCCTTCATTTCCGGCGCGTTCCACGCCGCAGAACGCCAAACGGATGTAGACGTGGCTCTTATCAAAAAGGTCATTCCTCAACGAAAACGGGATAGTTCGATAATGCAGGAAATGAAAGAAGCTCCGACATACAAGCGCCAAGAAATCCCGGAACAATACGGCGATCTTGCCTTGTATAGTGAGATGGACGAGTGGGTAAACCGCTACAATTATGAGGTTGCCTGCGGCATCCGGCTCATTGAGGAATGGCAGGCCATGTCACCCAACATGCTCAATCTGCCGAATGAAAAGTACAATTCGCCGATCATCAGCCTTAAAATTATGGGATGTAGCAATCTAGACGATTGCTCGATCAATAAGTACATCAGGGAAACCCGATACAAGTACTGGAACATGATCTTCAAACAGCCTACTATTGTGCAGCGACTCACATCGAACCTTATCAACGAACTGCACGACAGTATTTCGCAACTGGTCGATTACGAATTTTCGATCTACAACATTATGACACTCATCATCAAGATGAACGCCAAGGTTATTGGCGGCATCGAAGATACCATTGTTGCACTGTTCGATAGCTGGACTCAAAAATACTGGAACGAGGAAAGCCCGAACCGGCACTATTATGATGGCTGGAAAACAAATGACTGCTTCAAGGTCGGTAAGAAGGTGATTATCCCCTTCTACTCCACCTACTCCTATGACAAATCGTTTGATTCATGGCGCGTCATTCAGAGATTCCGTGATATTGAAAAGGTGTTTGATTTTCTCGACTGCGGGCGAACTGATTGGGAGGGAAGCCTCGACACAGCCATCAGAATAGCCGAGTCAACTGGATGCACACGAAACATTGATACCAAGTATTTCAAGGCTACATTCTTCAAAAAAGGCACGGCTCATCTCGTCTTCAAGGATGAAAATCTTCTAGAGAAGTTCAATATCTTTGCAGGGCGAAAGAAAGGATGGTTGCCGAACGCCTACGGGAAATGCAAATATTCGGACATGTCCTCGGAGGAACAGCGCGTTGTGGACAGTTTTCAGGGACGCGAGCGCTATGAAGCCGTTATGCGCGACGCTCAGTATTTTCTTGCTGAGTCCGACGCGGGCATGAATCAATTTCTGATTGCGGGAGCGTGAAAACATGGAGTGTAGAGCATTTGAGGACGGGCGATGCACACGATTTGAAAGCCCGTATATCGGCGAATTGTGTCCCGTTGTCGAGCATCAGGAACTTTGCGTGATGGCGTATAGGGACGCATGCGGCGGATGCAGCCACGAGAATGATTCACAACCGACGGCGTGTATGTACTGCATCCGATGCTATGCCCATGAGCCGGACAGATACGAAAAGACAGTGAAATCCGATGATGAGTGACATATTCGACAAAAAAGTGCGAGGTTGGAAAATGGATAAAACGAAAATCGACTGGGCGGATGCAACATGGAACCCTGTTACGGGCTGTTTGCACAGTTGCCCATATTGCTATGCCAGAGGCATGGCAAAACGCTATGAAGGACATGACCAGAGCGATGATTCGGCGATGTGCCGTAGTTCTTTGCCTTGCATTGAATTGAACGAGCCTTTGAAAGTGACGCGGCTGGATGGAAAAACGACAAATGCTCCGTATCCCTTTGGATTCAAACCGACGTTTCACAGGTACAGGCTGAATCAGCTGTTGCGCTGGACGAAACCACGCAATATCTTCGTGTGCAGCATGGCAGATCTGTTTGGCGAGTGGGTGCCGACGGAGTGGATCAGTGCGGTAATTGAGGCTTGCAAAGCTGCGCCGCAGCATCGCTACATGTTCCTGACCAAGAATCCGAAACGATATATCAAGCTGATTCAGGCGGGCATATTGCCGCTGAACAATGACCGATTCTGGTACGGGACGACTTGCGAAAATCCAATGCAGGAATATTTCTTCTGCGGAAAGGCAAAAACGTTTGTTTCCATCGAGCCGATTTTTGCATCATTCACCGGGCTGAATTATTTCGACACGCCGCCGGAACAGCGGGTAGATTGGATTATTGTCGGCGCGGAAACGGGCAATCGGAAAGGCAAGGTTATTCCAGAAAAGAGCTGGATTGATGAGCTGGCATACTGTTCCGCGCAGCAAAAGACTCCAATTTTTATGAAATCGAGCTTGCGAGGGATTATGGGTGTCGATTTCGTTCAGCAGTTCCCATGGGATAAGTAGAAGACCAATTTCGTGACCTCACGAAATTGATATGAAATGGCTGAAAGCTATGGAGAAACAAAGATGCATGTGGCACTTCATGACAATGACCGTACCAGTTTTCCAAACCTAGCTTTGATGAAGATATCTGCCTATCATAAACAGCAAGGTGACAATGTGGAATGGTGGAATCCTTTGTTGACGTATGACCGTATATACAGCAGTAAGGTTTTTACCTTCACCCCCGAAAATCCCTATCTGCCGCCAGACACGATCAAGGGTGGGACAGGATACGGAATGATGAATGAGCTTCCAGAAGAAGTCGATGCAATGTTCCCTGATTACTCGATTTATCCACGATGCCATCATGCTATCGGATTTTTGACACGGGGATGTATTCGAAATTGTTCGTGGTGTGTTGTACCACGTAAAGAAGGGCGGATTCGACCATATCGGACGTGGCGAGAGATTAAACGCTCGGATAGTCGGGACATTGTATTCATGGACAATAATGTTTTGGCATGCACACATGGACTTGAACAAATTGCAGATATGATAGGACAAGATATACGAGTTGATTTCAATCAAGGATTGGATGCGAGAATGATTACACCAGAAATTGCACAAATGCTGTCACAACTGAAATGGATAAAATACATCCGAATGAGCTGTGACACAGACAATATGCTGGTGATAGTCCAAGATGCGATCCGACAGTTGGGAAAAGTAGGTGTGAAGCCATATAGAATCTTTGTCTATCTTTTGGTACAGGACATTGAATCGGCAGAACGGCGAGCGTTGGCGTTACGAGATATGGGAGCGGAGGTTTTTGCCCAGCCATATCGAGATTTTACAACAAGCAAAGAGCCGCCGCATGAATTGAAAAGATTTGCCCGGTGGGTGAATCGGAAAGCAATATTCAAGACGACGAAGTTTTTTAGAGACTATAAGCAATAAGAGCTGTTGCACGATTTACGGCATGGAGGGATAGCGGATGGCGCGAGATGAGAGCGAGACGCTGCGGCGCGTGATTTTCAGAAAGTGCGTATACTGCTGCGGCGGTTCCACGAAGGAGGCCGCGCGGTGCACGAGCGAGGACTGCCCGCTCTGGCCGTACAGACCGCAGTTTATCCGGCGGAAGCCCCGGAAAAAGGACGCGGTGCAAATCACGGTGCAGATGATTTTGGAGACGAAAGGAGGCGCGCGATGATAACGGCCAGACAGACCGCTCGGGTTTTCGGACTGAGCATGGTGCAGGTGAAGACCTGCGCGCAATGCGGAAAGCGCTTTTCGATTGTCAGCCCCGATTATGCCTACAAGCTGGAAGGCGGCAAGGGCGCAAAGCGGCAGGCATGGTTTTGTAGCTATGGATGCATGCGAATCGTTCAAAAGCCGCTGGAGGAAGCGCGGAAAGCGGAATTTGAGGAGCGGGTTTTCAGGGACGTTTTCGGCCTTGATGAAGGCGAAAAGCACAACCAGCGAACGCTTGCGGCCTATCACGCGAAAAAGCAGGCGGAGGACGCGGCCATGACGGAAAAAGAGCGGGAGGACAAGGCGGCGAGGCTGGCCGAGGCCAAACGGCTCGCGGGCCAGGCGAGCGGCAGAGCGCGCAGGGAAAAAGCTGAGAGCGAAAGGGTGGAACGGGCGCTTGAACGCCACCGGGAAGCGTTTCGGGCGGAGATTGACCGCATGCCGAAGACCAATCCCGTTGAAATGGACAAGGAGAGCATAGAGCGCGCGAAGGTAGACGCGATGATATGCAGGATGTGCATGGAAGCCGAGTGGCGGAAGAAAAAGAGAAAGAAGTAAAACTTACCGGCAACTTAAAAAATGCAGCTATTTTTTAAATCATGCCACGGAAAAGACAGATAATTAAAAGCTGAGCAAGTTAAGGAGAAAGCCATGAGTGACGAATACGGAAATGTTGACCTGAAAGAATACGCGAAAGCGCTATCCGAAGTGATTAACAAGGCGATGGAGGGCGTGAAGCAACCTATGGGGAAAAATGGCGCTGCTGGCTGAGGAAGCCGACGAAGGAAGAGATGGAGAACCACCCTTGGGAGGGGGTGACGACGAATGATTAAGATATCTGACCAGAACAATGATTTCGGCGCGGTACTGATTTGCGCCGTGAGGTACTGCATCGGTCGGCAGACCTATATGCCAGGTCTGGTGATAGATTTCATCAGACCGTTGCTGTCGAAACTGGACAGCAAGACGCTGACGGTTATGGAACGGGACATCATCGAGGCGGACAGTCTCGGAGATGAGCAGATCGACCAGCCGAGGTGGCTGTATTTCCTGAACGATATCAGAGCCGAAAAGCAGAGGAGGATAAAGCCGTGAAAATCTATCATTTCTGCGCCGACAAACTGCTCTGGCGTATTTTGAAGGATGGCCTGACGATGGGCGGAGTCGTTGTTCCAGAGAAGAAAGGCTTTGTCATGTATACGGGCTGGGTGTGGCTGACCTGTGACCCCGATCCGACGCATCAAAGCTGGGCAACGCAGAACTTTGTCCAGTATAGTCGGACGGCATGGCGGTTGACGATTGAAATTCCCGATTTGTGGCTGAAGAATATTTTTGATAGGCAGCAGCTTTCCGAAGCCGTTCCCGGCGCGGAAATTGTTTTTGATGGATATCCATATTCAGAGCAGTGGAGGGCTTTCGATGGACGGATTCCGAGAGAATGGATTAAAGCGGCGGAGAAAATGGAGGTGTAAGGTGAGGCGGATTGACTGGGGATTCATCGGCGTAATGGTCTTTTTTGCGGTGCTCATGTGCCTGATTGCCCTTGGCATTGTCGGTTTTGTTGAAAATGAACGCAATTCGATTCAGTGCGGAATTGTGGTGGATAAGGGCTATACAGCAGCCTATTCATCATATCGCTATGATGCGGATACGGGCAGGTCGAGCAGCACCAGCCACGGGCCACAGTACCGAATTTGCATTGAGGGAGAAAAGAACGGTGAAATCGTACAATATTGGTTCAGCGCAACGGAAGAAGAATATGCAAGAAGCCGCATCGGCGAGTTTTTTGCGCGATGAAGGGAGTAAACGAAAATGAAGATTCTGGGCAAGCTGTTTCGTAAAAAGAAAACGGGATACCTGACGATGAGCAATAAACCGACGAAGAAAAGAAAGAAAGCGCGCTGATGGTCCGGAAGCCCATTGGATTATTGCAGTACGTTGTTTGCGGTGTTTTTGGCCATATCTGTCATCAAGAATCGACGAAAGCAAAGTGTGAGAAAGGAAAAAGACGCATGAAGATCATCTTTTTTCATCCCAATCAGGATGTGTGCGAGTTCATTTCTAATGCCGTGAAGCGGGAAAAGACTATGCAGGCCGTATGCGGCAAGCTGGAAGATTTGGCGCAGCAGGGGAAAGTCACGGGCAGGGATGTTGTCGTGACTTCGGGCAACAGCTTTGGGCTGATGGACGGCGGCGTTGATTTGGCTGTTGCGCAGACGTGGCCGGGCATCGAAGGACGCATCCAGACGAGGATTGCCCAGCTGTATGGGCCGGAAATGCCCATCGGGACGGCACTTCGGGCGAAAGTTGCAAATTCCCCCAATGTCATCTACGCGCCGACCATGCAGATTCCGATGGAGATTGTCGGCACAGATTATGTCTATCAGGCGGCACGCGCGGCCGTCTTGACGGTGAAAAACGAGCTGAGCATGACAGCCGACGTAGCAGTGTTTATGCCGCTGATGGGAACTGGGGCAGGCGGAATGACGGTTGATTCGGCGCTGTACCAGATGCTTTATGGTATTCGGGACGGGTTACGGGAATGGAAACAGGGCGATATGACATGGATGCATGCCTATGATATGCACACGCGCTGGCATAACATGTGCGGCATTCCGGAAGATCACCCCGCAGATGAGCCGCAGCAGGAGGGGGGAGCCGTGCCAGATGAGTGATTCTAAAATTCACGAGTTCATTCACGGGACGGCATCGCTGGATGGCGGAACGGTAAGTCGGACGCGCTGTAAGTGCTGGCAGTGTGGGAAACCGTTTTATAAAATACCGCAGCATGCTTATAAACTGTCTATGAAAGCCAAAGGGAAAGCTGATGGATATGTGTATTTCTGTTCATATTCCTGCATGAGAGTCACGCAGAGGGCACTTGAAGAAGAAAAACGTCGGCGTGATGAGGAGATAGATCAGATATGCCATACGAATAGAAAGAAACGGGGGAAAAAGAAGAATGAACAAAGTATTTCTGATAGGCAACCTGACGAGAGACCCGGAGCTGAAAAGTACGAGCGCAGGTACGCCCGTTTGCAACTTTACCGTCGCGGTGAATCGACGGTTTCGTAATTCTCAAACTGGGCAGCAAGAGACGGATTTTTTGAACGTCGTCGCATGGCGGCAGCTTGCCGAGCTTTGCAGCCGCTATCTGTCCAAGGGAAGAAAAGTTGCAGTGACGGGTTCGATTCAAACGCGTACTTATGAGGCCAAAGACGGCACGAAGCGGACAGCGTGGGATATTGTCGCGGAGGAAGTTGAATTTCTGACACCACAGGCGCAGAAGGGCAGCGACAGTTTCGGTGCGCCGCCGAGCGCTCCACAGGACGGCTACATCGAGGCGGCCAGCAAGGGCGGCAGGACGGATAATACCCCGCAGCATCATGACGACTACGGCGGATTCACCGAGGTGGACGACGACCAACTGCCGTTTTAAGCGATAGCGTGGGGAAACGGAGGAAAGCATGCTGGAGATAGTGAAACTGATGGTGCTGGCGAGCGTGGCTTTTGCACTCGGCGCGGCGGCAATGTGGCAAGCAGTCTGGCAGGCGGCGGACAGAAAGGCAAAAGCTGCCATTGAATTGGCAGAAACGGCAAATCGGGCGATAAGTGAGACGATGCAGCTTAGAAAGATGGTTCTTGACCGTGCATTGCTGCTGGGAATAATGACGGAGGAGGAGCGGAAAGCGTATGACAAAGGCAAAACTGATGACTTATCTGTATGACTACCGCAAAATGTGTACGCGGATGGATGTGCTTGCATATCGCATTCGCCGAGCAGAAGCGAGTCTGGACAGAGGGTCAGATTTTATTGCAGGGACGCAGCTTGGTTCTCCCCAAATTACAGATATGCCCGTGGCGCACGGATCACCGACCAGCCCAACGGAGCGGACGGCTATGGTGCTGATGAATGATTTGCCAATGGCCGACATAGATAGTCTCCAAGCTGATGTGCGCGAATTGGAAAGCCTCAAAGCCAGAAAAAACATGCTTGATATCCTCCTCTCCGCGCTGATGGAACGTGAGCGGTTTGTTATTATGGCGCATCTGGTCAGCGGGTTGCGCTGGCGGGAAACGGTGAAACGATACTCGGATGAATACGGGGACTGGATGACCGAGGGGGCGCTCAAGTATGTGATGCGCCAAGGGTTGGAGCGCATGGTCGAGGTGTCGCAACAGATGAATGAGGCATAAAGAAAAGGCGTCGATTTCGACGCCTTTATTTTGTTTCATGGGGAAATTCGGAAGTCGAAGAACCGGGAATGTATTCCATGATGTCGCCCGGTTGACAATGCAAATACTCGCATATTCTGGCCAGAACCTTTGGAGTTAGGCCAACGCCTTTTCCCATCGCAGCGATTGTAGTCGGGGATAAACCAACGGCAGTACGGAACTGCTCTTTTGTCATGCCTAGATCGAGCAGTTTATGCCACAACTTTTTGAAAGAAAACATAGTATACCTCCTTGCCCTCTATTATAGCGCGGCTATCTATAAGCTGTAAATAGAAATCTACAACAAAATAAAGAAAAAATATAAAAAACATATTGACTTATTCTACAATGTGATGTAGAATAAGTACAACAAATTAAAGAAACGAGAGGAAAATGAAGTATGAAAAAGCAGTGGATTGATTTCCCGAAGAGTATCTGCATGGAGAGCTTCAGCACACGCCTCAGACCTTGCTATGACTGCATGATGCGGTTCGGAGACCGAGTTCTGATTGCGCAGATGAACTGGCAAGGAGGAACGGAAGCTGCTGTCTATGGCTTCGTTGATGACCCGGGGGAGTGGTTCTCAGCGGATGAGTGCCGACTGGAACTTTTGAAGGTCGCCAAGCAAACCTTTGTGGATGCAGGGCACGCAATCGAGTGGTGCATCAAGAACGCGCATTGAGAAAGTGAGGAAAAAACGATGAATGAACCGAAGCGCGGAGAAATCAGAAAGGCAGAGAGGCTTGCTTGCAAGTTGACGGGTAAAATGGACTGCCGTGTGACCGGCTATTACACGGAAGGGGCAAACGGAGATTTCCAGACCTTCCAATGCGAGATTTGTTCCAACGATATGGAAGATCGCGAGGATGATATCTACATTGAAGCGTATCTGCCTGATCGCCGCAGAAGCTATGTACACGCCTGACAGTTGAGGTTTTCAGAACGCCCGGATGCTGGGCGTTCTACAAAGCCCTAAAGGCTGATGAAATGACCAACAGGAGGAAATGCAAAATGAAAAATGGACGATCGCTTATGGAACTGGCGCAGGAGTTGGAGCGCCAGAGAAACGCGAAGCGGGATTATCTGCTGGACACTCGTAACTTGGAGATGGGATTCGTCGAAGCCGGGGCGTATCAAATGATGATGCGCAATGACAGCAAGAACGTCAGTACGCTGTTGGGTGTTGGAGAAATTGCCCATCGTCAGATCGGTTCGGCGCTTGGCATCCCTGCTAAATATTATGATAAGATGCGCGCAGAGAATCCCGAACTGCTGGCGCAGAACGTGAACAGCTGGTTCACGATGACCCCGCAAAAGCGAATGGTGCGCACGTTGGACGGCAATGCGAGGGCGTTCCTCTCCGAAAGGTATCGGCGAATCGACAACGCCGAAATTGCCGAAGCTGTGCTTCCGGTTCTTGCCGAAATGCCAGACGTGAGGATTGAAAGCTGTGAGATTACTGAAAGCAAGATGTATCTCAAGGCGGTAAATCCGCGGCTGACGGCGGAGGTTGTCCCCGGTGACATCGTGCAATCGGGCATCCTCATCACCAATTCCGAGGTCGGCATGGGCAGTATGTCTATCCAGCCGCTGGTATATCGCCTTGTTTGCACGAATGGCATGGTGGTCAACGATGCCAGAACGCGCAAATATCATGTTGGGCGCGGAAACGAAGCAGGGGAGGATTACACCCTGTACAGTAGCGAAACGCTGGCAGCCGATGACCGCGCGTTGCTACTCAAGGTAAGAGATACCGTTCGAGCGGTGGTAGACCAGACCCGTTTTGAACGGGTGGTTGAAATGATGCGAGAGGCGAAAGAAGCCAAAATCACCAGCACAGATATTCCGCAGATGGTGGAGCTGGCGGCCGCAGATTACGGCTTAAATAAAGCGGAGGGAAGTGGTGTGCTGGATCATCTGATTCGCGGCGGAGATCTGTCCTTGTATGGCTTATCCAATGCCATTACACGAGCGGCACAGGACGTAGAAAGCTATGACCGCTCGACGGAGATGGAGAGCATCGGCTATACGGTGCTGGGAATGAGCGGGAGAGATTGGCAGCGTCTCAATGCGGCAGTAGTAGCCGCCTGATCAACAAAAAGCAGGCTGACCTAGCGGCCGGACGGGGAGACGGGAGAAAATTATGAAAAAACCGAAACTTTGCGTTGAGCCTGAAGAAACGCAGGATGAATACTGTATGACGGATGCGGATTTGGGTAACCTGACCAATCTGCTTCAGCAGGCCAATGATATCTGTGACTACTATCAGGATATGATACAGAATCGGTTGGGGCTGCTCTGTGTGGCCAACATGGAGGCGCACGATGAACTGATTGCACAGGTAGAGAGCTTCCGAGATACGGTGTTCGGTATGAGGAGGATTCAGAAATCGGAGGAAAGTGCGCCAAGTGCCGGAATTTGACCGTTTTTTATCTGGGTTTTGACCGTGACAGGCTATTTTACGCGTGCTATAATTATTGTGTCAAAAGTGAACAGCAGAGAGCCGACGGGCGAAAACCCGGACGGCTCTTTTTGTACCCTGCTGATGGAGGCGTTTATGAGAAAAAGCGAGGTCAAAGCGCCGTATCGCTGCTTGAGCTGCGTTTATCTCAGCACATCCAGCGGCAAGGCTTACTGCCCATTTGCGGCGTGCTTGAAACGCCGTGATGAAAAACCCAAGGACGACGGAGGAAAAGAGCATGGCAGAAATCAAGTGGGCAGAATCGGCACATCATCTGCCGATTGAGGCTTTCAGCCCGAATCCCAAGAATCCGAAAAAGCACACGAAAAAGCAGCTTGAGCATATCCGAAACTCCATTCTGCATTTTGGATTCCTTGACCCTATCGGAGTATGGGGCAAAGAACACGTTGTGGTGGAAGGGCATGGACGGCTGGAAGCACTGAAACAGCTTGTGCAGGATGGGAAAATCAGGATTCCGGCGGAAGGCGTTCCGTGCATCATGCTTGACCATCTTTCCAAGCGTGACCGAGATGCTTATATGCTTGAGCATAATCAGAGCACGATGGAAACACCGTGGGATGACGACCTGCTGGATGATGTGCTGGGCGACATCGCGGATGAGGGGCTGGACATGGAGCAGTTCGGCTTTGAGCTGCCCGGCGAAGAAGGTGGGGAGGACGGCAAATATACCAGCAGCATCAACATCCCGCAGTACGAGGTCAGGGGCGAAATGCCCAACTTTGCGGATATGCTGGACAGCGGCAGAACGGATGAGCTGATTCGAGAGATTGAGGCTTCCGGCGTAACGCAGGACGAGAAGGATTTTCTCGTGCAGGCGGCGAGGCGGCATAATGTTTTTAATTATCGAGCCATTGCCGAGTATTACGCACAGGCAACGCCGGAAATGCAGCGGCTCATGGAACACTCGGCGCTGGTCATCATCGACGTGGATGATGCCATTGCGCAGGGGTATGCCAAGCTGCACGGAACGATTCGGGACATGATCGGGGAGGACGGCGGCGATGCGGAATGATTTTGCCGTGTTGATTCTCTCACACGGGCGCGCGGACAGAGTATATACAATTCCGACGCTCCGTAAGGGTGGATATACAGGGAGAATCTATATCGTCGTTGATAACGAAGATGAACAGCAGGATGAGTATATAGCCCGATATGGTAAAGAAAATGTGATTGTGTTTGATAAGCTGGAAGCTATGAAGCACAGCGATACGATGGACAATTATGAAAAGCATAATATCGTGCTGTATGCCCGAAACTCCTGCTTTGAGATTGCAAAGCGGCTGGGGTTGTCATCATTCCTTGAGCTGGACGATGATTATACGGCGTTCGATTTTCGCTTTGAAAAGAGCGGGAAACTGGCAGCGAAGCACTGCACAGACCTTGACCGACTTTTCGAGGCAATGCTTGATTTTTTGTATGAATCTGATTCGCTGGTTGTGGCACTGTCGCAGGGCGGTGATTACATCGGCGGGCTGAACGGAAAATACTTCGCAAAGAAGCTGAGCAGAAAAGCGATGAACGCTTTTTTCTGCCGTGTGGACAGGCCGTTTTCGTTTTTCGGCTCGATAAACGAGGACGTGAACATGTACGTCACACTCGGCAGCCGTGGCGAGAAGATTTTTTCTGTCACGGACGCGTCGCTTATCCAGAAAGAAACACAGGCCAATGCGGGTGGGTTGACGGATATCTATCTCGATGTCGGAACATACGTCAAATCGTTTTACAGCGTGATGACGATGCCCTCCTGCGTTACGGTGGCCATGATGGGAGAAACGCACAGGCGCATGCATCATAATATCTCTTGGGTCAACTGTGTTCCCATGATTCTGAATGAAAAATACCGAAAGGCTGTGAGGCCCGAAAGGGTGGGTGACCATGGGAAAAAAGCGGGGACGGCCAAGGAAGGAGATTGCCAAGCTGGAATTTGAGCAGCTTTGCAAAATTCAGTGTACCGAAACGGAAATCTGCGGTATTTTTGGGATTTGTGAAGATACGCTCAATGCGTGGTGTAAACGCACCTACAAGCAGACTTTTTCGGAGGTCTATAAAATATATGCGCAGGACGGCAAGGTATCTCTTAGGCGCATGCAGTTCAACCTTGCGAAGAAATCTCCCGCGATGGCAATCTTCCTCGGCAAAAACATGCTTGGGCAGAGCGACGAGCCGACAATCGAGAACAACGATACGGCGGTTGCTTCTGCCAATGCGCAAATCACGGCACTGGCTGACCTGATTCGCAACCCGCAGCCAAATAGAACGATGGATGATGTGACGGGGCAGGAGGACGGAATACCGTGATAAAGTACGCACCGTTTACAGTGAAGCAGGCCGAGTATATCCGGCACTGTCAAAGCTGCTGGCTCAACGTCGCCGAGGGCGGCAAACGCGCAGGCAAGAACATCATCAATCTGGTGGCGTGGGCGGCGGCGCTGGATACGCACCCGGACAAAATACACCTTGCGGCCGGCACATCGGTATCGGCGGCGAAGATGAATATTCTTGATTCAAACGGCTTTGGCCTCAAAGCAATTTTTGATGGGCGGTGCAGGGAAGGAAAGTATCAGGCGCGAGATTGCCTGTTCATCCAATCAGTGAGAGGGCAGAAGATTGTGCTATTTGCCGGAGGGAAGAAAGCGGATGATGCGGCGCGAATCAAGGGCAACAGCTATGGTACGGTATATATTACCGAGGTCAACGAGTGTCACGAAACCTTTGTGAAAGAGTGTATCGACCGAACGCTTGCGTCGAACAGGCGGCAGGTCTTTTTTGACCTGAACCCAAAGCCGCCAAGCCATTGGTTCTATCATGAATTTCTGGATTATCAGGACAAATTGAAAAAGCGGGGAGAGAACCCTGGTTACAACTACGAGCATTTTACAATTCTGGACAACTTATCGCTCAGCAATGAGCAGCTTCGGACAGAACTTGCCAAATACGACCAAAGTTCCATCTGGTTTCAGTCGGACATTCAGGGCTTGCGCACATCGGCGCGAGGCCGAATTTATGACAGCTATGTGCGCGATCAGGTGGCCGTAGGGCGCGAATGGATTGCAGGAAAGCGATTTATCGAGATGGCCGTTGGCGTGGACGTGGGCGGCACAGATGCGACTTGCGCAACCCTTACGGGTATCACGTCGGGTTGGCGGGATGTGGTGCATATCGACGGCCTTTACCATAAACAGGGAATCAGCGAGAAGATGACCGAGGCGAGGTATGCGCGGGCCATTGCTGAATGGCTGAAACCGTGGACGCGGATTTATCCACAAATTGCCAACGTTTATGTGGATAGTGCGGCAAAACTTTTTCGTGCTGCTCTGCGGGAAGAACTAAGTAAACAGGGCATGGGGAGAATTGCAGTCATCGGAACGGATAAGTCGGACGGCATCAGACCGCGAATCGAGCTGGTCTGCATGCTGCTCATGCAGGGGCGGTATCATGTGGCTGAACATCTTGCGCCGTGGCACGAGGCGTTGCAGATGGCAACATGGGATGAGGCGGCCTATGAAAAAGGCGAGTGGATGCGGCTGGATAATGGTTCGTACCCCGTCGATGCGCTGGACAGCTCCGAATACAGCATCTACCCATACGCCGGATATCTGGCGACGGTTGGATAAACAGGGAGGATTGAATCATGGACGAGCAGACGACTGTGCTTGCGCCGGAACAGGCGTGGGCGGCGCTGATGGCGCATCGAAGCGCGTATTATGCGCCATATTCCGCTGTTTATTGCGGCGCAGAAAAAGCGTTGAGAAAGACGGCCAAGCCGAAATCCTTCTGGCGGCGGGCGAGTAAGCAGAAAATCCATGTGCCGATTGCGGCTGACATTGCCACGACGGGCAGTGACCTGCTTTTTGGTGAACAGCCTCAAATCATCTGTGTGGATGATATGAAGGAACAGCCGAACGGAGAAGGTCAGAAACGGCTGGAGGAGATTCTGCGAATCAACACCATGTCGGCGCTTCTCAACGAGGCGGCGGAGAGCGCGGCAGCGCTCGGCGACGTGTATCTCAAAATTGCATGGGATGTACTGCGCCTGTCCTGTCCGATGATTCGCGTTGTGCAGGGCGATGATGCGTGGCCTGAATACAGGCTGGGAGCGCTTCGGGCGATTCACTTTTTCACAATCATTGAGGAAGAACGCAGCGCATCCGGCAATGTCCAGAGCGTCATCCGTGCGTATGAGCTGTATGAACCGAAGCGGATTTCCACCAGACTTTATCGCGGCACGCTGGACAGTCTCGGCACACAGATGAGCGATGACGAGGTGCAAAGGCTGGGCATTGAGCCGGAAGTGAGCACGGGAACGGATGAGATTCTGGCCGTCCATGTGCCGAACATCAAGCCCAATCGGATGTTTAGAGGCTCGTACATGGGCCGCAGCGATTATGACAATCTCCGTGATCTGATGGATGCACTTGATGAATCCTATTCCTCTTGGATGCGGGATATCAGATTGGCCAAAGCACGATTGATTGTTCCCGCACAGTTTCTTCGACGCAAGCCGGAAGAATTGTTCGGCGACAGCATGAATCGCCCGCCGACGTTCGAGTTTGATGAAGATGTCGAGACGTTGGTTGCACTTGACACCCAAGGCGGCACCTTGGGCGGCGACGGTGAATCCAATAAGATTACACCTTCTCAATTCTCCATCAGAGCAGATGAGCATCAGAAAACCTGTGTTGCACTCGTCAGGGAAATTGTCACGGGAGCAGGATATTCGCCGCAGACCTTCGGCATCGACATTGAGGGAATAGCGCAATCGGGTACGGCACTTCGAATCCGTGAGAAGAAATCCTATTCCACATGCGCCAAAAAGCAAACGTATTGGCAGGATACGTTGGAAGGATTGCTGACGGCCATGCTCCATCTTGACGCGCGGTTGTACCCGAATAAGGGCAGTACGCAGGAAATCCATGTGCATGTGCGCTTCCCGGACATCTTTGCCAGCGACATGGCGACCACATCTTCCACGATTGAGATGATTAACCGCGCACAGTCGGCCAGCGTACAGACGAAGGTGCGCATGCTGCATCCTGATTGGGATGAAGCGCAGGTCGCCGCCGAAGTCAAGCTGATTTATGAGGAAAACGGAATCGGCATGGATGAGCCGGATGCGCGGCTGGGCGATTATGCACCGTTGCCGAATAAGCAGCATGCGCCGCTGGAAGATGAACGGGAGGAACAGGGGGATGAATAAGCATGGCAATCCCCGTAGGCGAATACGAGAGCCTTGCGCGGCAGGTGCTTGAGGTTTACAACGAAGCGGAGCTGACCATGATTCACCGCGTTGCCCGCAGGCTGCTGAAAGGCGTGAATGCGCCGGGGTGGACAGAAAGAAAGCTGTCCGAAACGGCGCAGGTACACCGCCAACTTTCCGAGCTGCTTGCCGCTCTGGCAAAGAACAGAGGGAAGATTACATCGGACACGCTGGAAACGGCCTATGCGGACGCACAGAAATGGTGCTTTGCGGATGCGAAAGCATATGCGCAATCCATCGGTGTTTTACATATTGCGCCGAACAGCGCGAAGGTAGCCGATATCTTGTCCGACCTCAACAGGCGGCTGGATGCGGCAGACCGAAGGATTCTCCGTCAATGCGATGATGCGTATGCGGATGTGATAGCCGATGCGTCGGCGCTCGTGGCAACGGGCAGCATCACCTATCGGGAAGCGGTTGGGCGCGCCCTTCGGGACTTTGCCGATAAGGGCATATCATCTTTTGTTGACCGTTCCGGGCGGACGTGGCAGATGGGAACATACGCGGAAATGGCGGTGCTGACTGCAATCACGCAGGCGACCGTCAGCGGGTATACCGATACCATGCAGAGCTACGGTTATGATTTGGCGATGATTTCATCGCACATGGATGCTTGCCCGCTTTGTGAAGCATGGCAGGGCGTTGTGGTTTCCGTTTCGGGGACGAATCATCGTTATCCGAGCTTGGATGATGCTTACGCCGCAGGGGTTTTTCATCCGCGGTGTCTGCATCACATTTCCATTTATCACGAGGGCATCACGCACGGAACACCGCGCAGTCGGCCGCAGGCTGTACAGCCGCCGTCCGAAGGATATACAGCCCGCAGCCGCCAACGGTACTGTGAGCGGCAGATTCGGAGGTATAAACGGCGGCAGGCAGCAGCGGCAACGCCGGAGGAAGAACGGGAAGCGTTCACCATGGTGCGCAAGTGGCAGCGGATTACACGCCAGCACATCCAGAGTGCGCCGACGACCCTTCTTCGACATTATGACCGCGAGGGCGGCAGGGTGAAGCTCAGCGACGCGGCGCGAAAAATGAAAAAGTAGGAGGCATAACAGATGCAGAAAAATACGGTTTGTCTGACGATGGAAGATGCGAAGCAGATCTATGAGCTGTTCAACGCCTGTGCGTTGGCGGATTTGCATTATCATACCTGTCAGAGCGAGCTTTTTCGCCGTCATGTATGCAGCGCGTATAAGGCGGCCAACGTTATAGACGCATTTGACAGGCTGAAAGCCATGATCAACAATTCCAACGAACAGGAGGAAAAGAAGGGAGAATAATTCATGCTGACTGGCAATGAGGAGAGAAGGAGCTTTAGCAGGACGCTTCGGGATGAAGAAAAGCGGCAGGTGCTTGCCTTGCGGCTGTCCTATGATTCCGGCGAAACCATCTTCCAGATTGAGCAGATCGACAAGGACTACTGCACGGCGCATAAGCAGGATGTGCAGGAGGCTGTGAGCCAGTTCGTAGCCGATACAGCGCAAATGCTGGAGGATGCCGGTCTGCCGAGCATCAAATAATCCATGACCATCAGAGCGATTCTTTTTGAAGAACGCTCTTTTGTTTTGCCCGGCGCGCGGGTTTCGCGCGCTCCGCCGAGCGGGAGACAGCCCGTCCAAAAGTCAAAGCGGATGACCAGAAAGAGGAGGAAAAAAACAAATGCCTGATACCCCGAACTATGATTACCTCAAGCCTGTTCTCGGTGAGGAGCTTTTCGGCCAATTTGCCGAGAAGATGGCCGCCGCGCAGGGCATCCAACTCGCCAATGTGGGAGATGGAACGTACATTCCCAAAACCAAATACGACGCGGACAAGCGACAGCTTAGTTCGCAGATTGCCCAACTGAACACCCAGCTCCAACAGGCGCAGGCAGCCGGGGCGAACGTGGCCACGCTTAATCAGCAGGTCGCACAGTTGACCGCCGACTTGGCTGCACGGGATAAGACCATCGCCGACAGCGCGAAGAAGGGGCTGATTCTCGCGGAACTGCGCAACGCAGGCGCGCGAGACCCCGAACTGCTGGTGCGCCTGATCGACATGGACAAGGTGACGCAGAAGGACGGGAAGCTGGAAGGGTTGGATGATCAGCTCAACCCGATGAAAACCGCACAGCCGTATCTTTTCGGCAATCTGCCCGGTGGCCGCGGCGGTTTGGATTCGCACAGCGGCGGCGCAGGCGCAGAAACGACCAACCAGCAGGTGAATGATGAGATTCGCCGCGCGGCAGGCCGATAATCGACCGTCCGAAAGGACAGACAGGAGAACAACATGAACATGATTAACCGCAACAGCGCGGAAGCGCTTATTCCCGAGCAGGTGTCCAAGACGATTATTCAGAACGTTGCGACGCGTTCTGTGGCACTGCGCCGTGGCTACCGCATGCCGAACATGACGGCAAAGCAGCAGAAGATTCCCGTGCTGACGGGCTCTGTGGCTGCTGGTTTTGTGAATGGCGACGTTGGCCTCAAGCCGACCAGCGGTTTGACGTGGGAAAAGGTCAACATTGTGGCGGAGGAAGTCGCCGTCATCGTGCCGATTCCTGACGCGGTGCTGGATGATGCGGATTACGACATCTGGGGCGAGGTGCAGCCGCGCATCGAGGAGGCATTCGCCAAGGTCATCGACATGGCCGTGTTCCACGGCACGAACAAGCCGGACACGTGGCCGGAAGGTCTGGTCAGCGGTGCGATTAAGGCTGGCAAGGTGCGCCCGATGACTGGCGACCTGTATCAGGACATCAACGGTGAGGACGGCGTGATTGCGCTCGTTGAGGAAAAGGGCCTGCCCGTTGATGCGTTTATCGGCGCGCTTCAGCTTCGTGCGAAGCTGCGCGGCGCGGTGGATGCGAATCGCCAGCCGATTTTCCGACTGGCGTACAGCAACGGCGCGGCGGGTAAGGCGCTGTATGAACTGAACGGCAGCGAGATTGATTTCCCGATGAATGGTTCTTTCGACGGCAAGCAGGCGCTTCTGCTTGCGGGTAACTGGAACCTCATGCGCTATGCGATTCGTCAGGATATCACCTACAAGATTCTGACGGAGGCATCCCTCACCGACGATTCCGGCAAGGTGCTGCTCAACCTCGCCCAGCAGGATTGCTGCGCGATTCGAGCCGTCATGCGCCTTGGCTGGGCGCTGCCGAAGCCGGTGAACATGGGTTCCGGCACGGACTACTACCCGTTTGCTGTGCTTCTGCCGACGACCGTTCATACCATTGATGCGGCGACGTTCAAAGTGACGAAGCCCGTCAAGGCGGCAACCCCGCAGGCCGCGCACGATGGCGGCGACGGCTATACGGCAGGCATTGAATGGCTGCCGGCAGCGGACAGCTTTGCGGCCTCTACCGCCTATACGGCCAAGGTGACGCTGACCGCCGAGGAAGGGTATATGTTCCCGGCAACGTTCGGCGCGGCCAATATCAGCGGTCTGCCCAAGTCCTCCGAGGCCAAGGTCACAGTGGAACGCGTGAACGGCAGCACCGTGACGATTACGGCCAAGTATACCGCGACTGGCGCGTAAGCTGGAAGGTATCGGGCGGGCATGGGTTGTCCGCCCGAAGTTTTATTTGAGGAGATGAAGATAAGCCAATGCCCATTGAGGAAAACGACCTGATTAACATGCGGGCGAAGATGAGCGGATTCATCTTTCCGAATGTACCAATCAGCGATTTTGAGCGTGCCGCATTTGAGCGGGCTGTCAACTATCAGATTGAACACGAGCGTCAGCGGCGCGCGGCTGTGGGCATGAGCTTACCCGAAGGGGTAACGTCAGTCGCAATCGGCCACTTTTCGGCATCGTTTGATGATTCGGCGTTCACTGGCAAGCTGACCCGCAAGACGATTTGTGATGCGGCATACAGTGAGCTGTTGCTGGCAGGGCTGCTTTATCGCGGGCTTGAAGGGAGGATGACAGCATGTCCCTGATTGATATGCTGATGACGCAGGAGGCGCGCATTAAGCCGTTTGAGCGCTATGCAGGCGGAAAGACGCTGTATGGCATCGAAGAAGTACGAAAATGCAGGATGGAGTTCGGGAAAAAGACGAAGGTTGTCTATAAAAATCCTGATGGCTCCATCGTTGAAACCGTAGCTTCCGCGCTGATGTTCTGCCCAATGCCGCCGATTCCCGTGAACAGCATCGTCGAGTGTGAAGGTACGAAAATGCGCGTGATTCAGTGCAGCCAAATGCACGGATTCGGGGCATATTCGCATCTGGAGGTGCAGCTCGAATGAGCAGGCACGGCAAGGTGCGCGTCAAAATCGACAAAGCGCTGATTCAGCGGCAGGTGCAGTCTGGCGGCAAAAGGGGAACGTTCGCCATGCTTGACCATATCGCATCTGTCTCTAAAGATCAGGTGCCGTTGGACATGGGGCCGCTGAAAAACTCCTGCGTTGTGGATGTGGCGGAGGATGGCTTATCCGGCACGATTTCATACGATACGCCGTATGCAGTCGTTCAGCATGAGAATCGGCATTTTCGCCATCAGCGAGGCCGAAAGGCCAAGTATTTGGAAGACCCCATCAATGATAAGGGCGTGCAGAGGGAAGCGCTGGCCGTGCTGGCGGACGCAATGGGCGAAGACCTTGGAGGATGAAGCGCGTGAATCTAATTGAACAGGTGGCCAACCATCTTGAATTTTTGGGGCTTGGTTTATGCGCCACGGAAGAACAGGACGGGAATATCTTCTGGGGGCATCTGCCGGACAGCCCGGATTGCGCAATCTGCATTTTTTCCACGGATACAGGGTTTTCGGGGAGCAAAGACGGCGCGAGGATTCAAATCTATACGCGCGGCGGTGTCGGCAATACCCAATGGCCGTATGAAACGGCATGCAGGATTACCGAAGAGCTGGAGGGCTTTATCGGATTCTTGGCTGGGGATGGCGCAAGGGTGCGGGTGGAAACCGTCAATTCTGCGCAGGGACTTGGCACGGATACGAAGGGACGCGAGCTGTATTCCAGCAACTATCTGATTTATTACTGTGACTTTTGATTGGAGGGAAGCACATGGGCAAGAAGGGCAGAAAAAACGGTTGCCCTGTCAATATCCGCAACTGGGTGGTGTCGATTCTCGACGTTGCCACGCAGCAATTTGTGCGGATTTATGGCCTGACCAGCCTGACGCGCACCATTGAGGGCGAAACCGAGGACGGCAGCGCGGACACCGATATCTGGGCGGAGCCGTACATCACTAAGCGTTCCAGCTCCTGTGATTTGGAGGGCGACAAGAAGGTTGTTGAATCGACCGGCGAGGTTGACCCCGGACAGGAGATGCTGAACGAGTATGCCGAAATGAGCGGATGCGATTCCGACTGTACGCTCAAATTCGTTGACCCGTATGGTCACGGCTGGATTGCGGATTATGTTGTGACCAGCGCCGAGGAGTCGAGCGACGACAGCGATAACAGCGTGACGTGGTCTCTGGAACAGGTCGGCGAAGCCGAACCGATTCAGTATGTGCAGGTGAAGGCCATCGCGGCCAAGTCAGGCGGCACGGCGGCGTCCACACTGGCAATGAAGGTCGGCGACAGCCCGAAGCTCATCGACGTGGAGTTCACGCCCGAAAATGCGTCGAATCAGCGATTCCGCGTGACCAACAACAGGCGAAGCGTTGTTCAGGTGTCGGATATCACCGAGAGCGGCTTTACACTCACGGCGGTTGGTGAAGGCACGGCGAACATCGTCATCACCAGCGTCAATGGTGCGAAAACGGCCAGCATTGCCGTGACCGTTACGGCCGCTTCGTAAGAGTGGCAGCACATATAACAGGGAGGAGCGGAGTGCTTCTCCCTCTTTTTTTGAAATGAATGGAGGAAAAACACATGGCTAAAGTGCTTGAGTTTGATACGTTTATGCAGGAAGCGAAGGGTGAAAACCTCACGGTGCGCGTCGGCGGCAAGGATTATTCCGTTCCGCCCAAAATTCCGGCCATTGTACCGCTGATGATGGCGCGTGCGGAGAAACTGGCTGACCAGAGTTCCCGCAATGCGGCGTACAGCAAGATGATCTTCACGGCGGCGGATGCGCTGTTTGGCGAAAAGGCGATGACCGAAATCTGCGAATCTGGCATGACGGTAGATATGCTGTCGCTGCTCGTGCAGAAAACGTTCGCGCTGATTAACGGCGTTGAAGATTTCGATGAAGAAGATGGGCAGGAACTCAGCGATGAGGACAGCCGCTCCAAGCTGCCGGGGGACGCGGCAAAAAAGTAAGTCTGCTCGACGTTTGGGATGCGATTGAAGCCGATTTCCAGCGGGATTACGGCATCAATCTCGCCGAGCAGATCGAGGGGCTGTCATGGCGGCGTTTCGTTGCGCTGTCCTGCAACCTGTCTCCGTATGGAGCAGTGGCGGTACGCATCCGCGCACAGCAGGACAAACAACGCAGAAATCCAGAGGGCGATGATGAGGCTGACCGCAAAGCAGCGGAGGCCTTTTTTTCGTCTGTTGTTTCGGTTTAAGGCGGTGAGAACATGGCGTTAAAGGTCGGCGAACTGTTTGCCAGCTTTGATTTGGATGCGTCCGGCATGACGGGGACGATTCGCACCATTGAGACGCAGCTGGAAGGTATCGGCGCGGACATGATTCGGGCAGGCTCGACGCTTTCATCCATGGTCACAGACCCGCTCAAGGGGATAGGAAAAAGCATTTTGAGCGCCGGCATGGATTTCACCTCGCAGATGTCCCGCGTCGAAGCAATTTCCGGCGCCTCGGCGGCAGAAATGGAACAACTGAACGCGGAAGCGCTCAAGATGGGTTCGACGACGCAGTTCACGGCCACCGAGGCAGGACAGGCGCTCGAATATATGGCGATGGCAGGCTGGAAAACGGACAATATGCTCGATGGCCTTGCGCCAATTATGGGCCTTGCGGCAGCTTCCGGCGAGAGTTTGGCTGATGTATCGGATATCGTTACGGATGCGCTGACTGCGTTCGGATTGAAAGCCAGCGATGCAAGCCATTTTTCTGATGTTCTGGCGCAGGCATCTTCCAATTCCAATACGAACGTCGGCCTTATGGGTGAGACTTTCAAGTATGTTGCGCCTGTGGCGGGCGCACTCGGTTATAACATTGAAGATGCGGCTATCGCCATCGGATTGATGGCCAATGCAGGCATTAAAGGAAGCCAATCTGGCACGGCGCTTCGCTCTTTATTGACGAGGCTTTCCAAGCCAACCAAGGAAGTCAAAACGGCGATGAAGGAACTCGGCTTGAGCATGACGACATCGACGGGCGAGATGAAGCCGTTGCGTCAGCTCATGACGGAAATGCGCGGAAAATTCTCCGGCCTGACTGAACAGGAAAAGGCGCTGTACGCCGCGACGCTGGCGGGGCAGGAGGGAATGTCCGGCCTGCTGGCAATCGTGAGCGCCAGCGATGAAGACTTTAATAAACTTGCGGCTTCCATTGACAACTGCGAGGGCGCAACGGATCGAATGGCGGCGACAGTGCTTGCCAATGCCAAGGGCGACTGGACGCTGTTTCAGTCTGCCGTTGAGGGCGCGTATGTGGCGCTGTTCACGCTGAATGAGCAGGCAATCCGAAAGACCATTCAGAGTATGACGGGGCTCGTGGACAAGTTCAACGCGTTGGATGGCCCGATGAAGCAGGTCATCCTCAAGACGGGCATTTTGGCGGCGGCGATTGGCCCTGTGCTGATGTACGGAGGCAAGGCGCTGATGCTGGCGGGAAAGATTGCCCCGGCGATTGCGGCTTTGGTCAGCCCGCTGGGCATTGTAGCGGGGACGTTCCTGCTTTTTGGGGCTGCCGCGATGGATGCAGGCAACGATATGGGCAAAGCGTTTGAAAAGTATACCCAAATCGGGGCGCGGAAGCTCAAGACTTTTGATAAAACAGTTCAATCGACCATCAAGAATATTTCCGAGCGTATTCCCAAGCTGGCCGCCTCACTCAAAACGGGGCTTGCTGAAATTGTTCCGCAGGCGGCCGAAGTGGGAGCAAACATGATTTCGTCGCTGGCGGATGTTGTGTCTGACAATGCGACGGACGTGGCGCAGGTTGGCGCACAGGTGGTAACGTCTTTGCTGAACGGTTTCGCCAAGGGCGCGCCCAAACTGATTCCGTCCGTCGTCTCGGCCACGGTATCCGTGTTGACCGCAGCAATCCGCAATGCGCCGAATCTGCTGGAGGCTGGAATTGATCTGGCCAAGGGCATTTTTAAGGGATTCAAGGCGGTGAAGTGGGGCGAATTGGGCATCACTGTTTTGACGGCGCTTGAAGAAACGCTTCGCGGCCTCGGCAAGACGGTGCAGACGGCTTTTGTGGACGCGAAAAACTACATCAAAACGCTTAAATGGGCAGATGTTGTTGCAGCGATTAAAGGTGCGTTCCATTTCGGTTCGGATTGGCTCAAGGGGTTGATTCTTGGCGATTCGCTGACCGACCAGAGCACGTGGGGCGATGCGGGAGCGAAGATTTGGGGCTGGATTAAGGGCAGCTTTGTTTCCGTGACAGGGTGGCTTAAAGGCTTAATCCTGGGAGACACGCTGACCGAAGAAAGTACGTGGAAAGATGTCGGCAGCACCGTATGGGGCTGGATTAAGAGCGGCTTCGGCGCGGCGGGAGACTGGCTCAAGAAGCTGTTCCTCGGCGATGAGGGAGAAAACGGCGGGGCATGGTCTGACGCAGGCGAGAAGATTGTCGGTCAGATTGCCGCGAGCTTCAAAGCGCTTACGCCTGAAAAGCTGGCAGCGAAAATCGGCGACCTGTCCGCGCTGGCCTCGACGATTCTTACATCCATCATCAGCAACAAGGCCACCTTTGCGGCAAAAGCCGCCGAATTTGTGGCAGAGCTTGTCGGCGGTTTGAAAGATTTCAGTGCATGGGACACGTTCACAGCGGCGTTTTCTACGCTGGCCTCTGGCCTGCTCGGCGGCGTTGTGACGGGGATTCAGAAAACAATCACAGCGGCGGCGGATATTGCCGGGGCGATTGGAAGCCTGCTGGAACTGATTAACGAAAAAGACTGGGGAACGTCAGTTGGGACGGTTGCCGCCGGTCTGGTGGGTGCGATTATCGGCGCTATCAACGATATTGTGACAACGCCGGATTTAACCCGTTTTGTTCAGAATCTCGGCAAGGGTATCATCAACGGTATGGACGCTCTCGGCGATATCACGGGCGCGATTGTTGGGTACATCCTTTCCCCGGAAGGGTTGACCAAGATTGTGCAGTGTGGCGCAGATTTTGTCTTTGCGCTCAGCAAGGGTATTGCACTCGGCATGCTTAACATCGGCGAGGGTCTGATGAAGATGATGGGGTCAATCTTCACCAGCGCGCTGGACAGCGTAATGAGCTGGTTTGGCATTGAGACGGACTACTACTGGACGAAGGTTTCCGATATGATGTTCACCAATGCCGAAGGCGCGACGATGAAGGGCAGCCAGCTTGTCACCAAATATCTCGGTGAACAGCAGGGTACTTTGCTCGAACAGGTTGCGGCGTATCTGTCCCTTGAGAAGTTCGATATCAACGGCGTGCTGGCACAGTATGAAAGCCATTTCAGCGAAGCCGGCGTGGCACTGTATCAGGCGGTCATCAATGGTTTTCAGGATGGAGCGGAAATCTCTAATGAACAGGCCATGATGGTGGCGGGATTGATTGTTGCCGGAATGGCGGACGGATTGCAGGAGAGATATCCAGAACTGTATGAGGCTGGTCAAGCGGCAGTTGAGCAGTTTGAAGATGCGTTCGGCAATGGCACGGATGCGCTGATTGCACTTTGTAATTCGCTGGGTATTGAGATTCCGGCTTCGCTGGCCGATGCGCTGGGAGACGAAAGCATCTGGAACAGTGCATCGGATGCGCTGAATACGGGCATGGAGCAGATCACCGGGGCGGTGGGCGATTTCATGGAGACCGCAGGCAAGGCAGACATGGGGCGTTATGGAAGCGGCGCAGAGCAGGGAACGGAAGGCGCGAAGAACTCTGTTATTGCCTCGATGAACACGACGACGGATCCAGAGAACTTCACGACTGCGGCCAGCAATGCGCAGACCACGGGCGAAAACATCGGAGTGGGTGTGAGCGACGGTGTTTCAGGGAAAGAAACGGACATCACAACTGCCGTTCAAGGGCTGGTTGCGACGATGAACACCACCTTTGAGCCGACTGTTCAGAGCTTTGGCAATACAGCACGGATGGCGATGACCAACGTATCTATCGGGATTCAGGCTATGCAGGGCAATGCGGCTCTGTCGGCACGAAATGCCGGCAATGCGGTGGTGAATGCAATGCGCGGCAGTTTGAACGGCAGCACGGGGTACAGCCTCGGCAACGACCTGATGCACGGTATTATCAGCGGCATCAACTCGATGGCGGGGATGCTGTCCAGCGCGGCGCGGACTGTTGTACGCAATGCGGTATCGGCTATGCGCAAGGCGGCCGACGCACACAGCCCCAGCAGGGAAACGCTTGCGCTCGGTCAGGATATGGACGAGGGCGGCGCTATCGGCCTTTCCGGCGGCATGATGGCCGCAGCAGCCACACAGGCGGTGAAAGATACCATCCGCGCCATGACGGCGCAGACGCGGCTTTCTGACCCGTCTGTCGGCACGGTACTGACGGCGCGCGCCAATGCTCGACAGAACGCCGAGGAGACGGCGAACAGCCTCTCCGATGGTGAGAATCTGGAAGCATACGCGAGTGCGGTCGGCAGAATGATTGCGGACAGACTCATCGAATCCGGGGCGCTTGGCGGCGATGTGGTGATGGACGGCGAAAAGGTTGGACGGAAAACTGCGCCGACCGTTTCAAAGTCTATCGCGGAAAAAGCGAAGAAAACGGTATCCGGCCGCAGCGCACAGGGGGTGCTGATTTGATGGAATTTGCCGGGATGAAGCCGGAACAGCTCGGACGCGTGAAGGTAACTTCCGTGTCCGAGTGCTTTTTGGCTGAAAAAGAGTGGCAGACGGTGACGCGCAGGGGCGCGGTGCTGGCCTGTGTCGGCGTACCGACGGTGCGCAAAATCGAAGTAGAGCTGCTTATGCGGGCAAAAAACAGGTCGGCGCTTCCGCTGCTGCTCGAAAAGGTCAGGGCGTGGCTGGAGGAAAGCGGTGAAGAAAAGCTGCACTTTGACAGCATGGGCGGCACATATTACAAAGCGCGCTGCACGGGGACGGAGGCGCCAACATACAGCGGCGCTTCGGCGCGGCTCAAAGTAACATTCACCTGTGTGGATTATCGGCGGTATCGCCTGTATGACGATAAACCCGTTGGCGGAGCAGACCCGTGTGCGGACAACTTTACCTTTGGCGGAAAGCACTGTTTGAACGATATGGGCTGCATGTTCGTGCTGGATAAGAGGACGGCGGTTCCTGCACCCGTATTGAACAAATATGAGGTGTCCGGCATGGCGGGAACATTGCGCTTTGAACGCGCCGAGCTGATGCTCAAAGAACGAAAAGTCAGCGGAAAGCTCTACTTTGTCAATCGAGAGCAGGAAGGGGCACGACTGACTGATGAGCAGGTCGAACAGCGGATGCACGATGTCGCGGCATGGCTGCTGCAAGCAGGACGTGCGGAATTGGTGATGGATGCGGATGTCAGTCGGTCGATTGTGGCCGAGATTGAGGATGAAGCCTCGCTGACGTGCGATAAATGGGAAAACGGCGTGATGGACATTTCGTTTACCGAGCAGCCTTTATGGCGAGATGCGGCGATGAGCACCGCTACGCAGGCTGTGAGCTTGGCGACGGGAACGTGGCAGACTATCGACTTGAGCAAGGTCTTTTCGCGCGGCATGGGCTATACAACGCCGCTTACGCTGGATGTGACGAATACGGGCAGCGCGGCGATTTCGGATTTTCGCATCAGATACAGGGACAGACTCGGAAAGCAGAGGCAAACGCGGCTGTATGGCGGTGGATTTTCGCTCACGGGCGGCCAGAGCTTGCGAGTGGATGGAGAAAACCTGTCTGTGGTTTGCGGTGGCCAGAGCATGATTTCGGCGCTCTACGAGGGCGATTTTCCTTCTGTATCTCCGAACGCAGTGAACATCGAGATTATGAGCGCATCGGCAGCAGCGGTTTCGGTGACGGTGAGCGCACGGGCGAGGTGGTTGTGATTGAGGATTCCGATTTACAGTCGCGATATGACGCGCATCGGAACCATCCGCCATGCTTCCAAGGTGGGCTACAAGCGAATGTTCAACGACCTGCATACGGCGAGTTTTGAAATTCCTGCCGATGATGATGCGGACAACGACCTCTGCGAAACGGTTCACGGCATTGTGGACATCGTGGACGGCGACAAATCCGTTGGCAAATATCGAATCTGCGATCAGCCCGAATCGGATATCACGGGCGAAGGAGAGTTTATTCAATATGAGCTGGAGCATGTAATCGCCTTCTTGTTTGATGACCGCATTGACGGCTATCTGGAAATGGGCGGCACTGGCGTTTATACCGAGGATATCATCCGGCATTTGCTCAGTTTGCAGACGGTGAAGCGCTGGCAGCTTGGGCGATGTGATTTTCGATATCAGTTCCAGTATTCGTGGGAAAAGGAAGATTTGCTCAACGCGCTTTTTTCAATCCCGAAGTGTTTCGACAGCGACTATCATTGGACGTATGACACGGACAGCTACCCGTGGACAATCAACCTCGTGCGGGCGGATAATGCGCGCAACTGCGAGGTGCGTTACGGCCGCAATGAGCAGAGCATCAAACGGGGAAGGGATATCTCCAATCTCTGTACGCGGTTGTATTGCATGGGCAGCGGCGAAGGTGTGAATCAGACCAGCATCCGAACGGTCAATCCGACAGGGAAAAGCTATATTGATTCTCCCAACATCAGCAAGTATGGTGTCATCAGCAAGCTGCTGACGGACAGCTCCATCAGCGACGAAGCGACGCTCTTTGCAAAGGGCAAAGCCTATTTGCGTGAGCTTGAAAACCCGATGTACAGCTATACCGTCAAAGCGCTGGATTTTCATCGCGTGACGGGGCTGGAATGGGATTTAATCGACGAAGGGAAGCTCGTGCGTCTCAACGATACACGAGCAAAACTTGACCTCGACAAACGCATTGTGTCAGTCGAAAAAAGCGACATCGAAGGAAACCCGCTGGATATGACTGTTGAGATTGCAACTCAATCTTCGGATGTGTCCAGTACGCTGGAAAGCATATCGGCCAAAACGGCCATCACGGCGCAGTATGCACAGGGCGCGACAAATCTGTACGCCATGCAGGCCAGCGACAATGCGGATGCGTCGCATCCAGCGGTGATGAACTTCTATGTGCCGACGGCCTGCGCGAAAATCAATCAGGTGCTCTTGAGCTGGAAACTTGAGAATTTCCGGGCGTATGAGACGGGCGCGGCTGCGGGCGGCGGCGATGTTCGCACGACGCAGGAGGGCGGAGGCAGTACGCAGACGAGCGAGGCCGGAGGCGCAACGACGGTATCTGTGCCGCAGCGTACCGTGGCGCAGGCAATCACCAGCGGTACACCGATGCAGGATGGAGCGGTCAATGCCAATACGGGGTTTGCCAAAACGTTTGATGGCGACAACATGTCGAACACGGGCGTTGCGACGGGAACAACGGGAATGTCTGCCGAGATGAATACGGGCATATCCCGCAATGAAGCTGGCGCTATGATGAATACCGATGCAGGGGGCGGCGGTTCAACGCAGAGCGGCGGCGGCGGGAATACTGGTGTACCAAGAAATGAGGCAGGCCCGAAGCTGTCCACGGACAGCGGGGGCGGCGGTTCAACGGGTTCCGGCGGTGGAGGAAGCACGGGCGCACCGCAGAACGCTGGAGGCGCAAAGCTGTCCACGGACAGCGGAGGCGGCGGTTCAACAGGTTCCGGCGGCGGAGGAAGCACGGGCGCGCCGCAGAACGCGGGAGGCGCAAAGCTGTCTACGGACAGTGGCGGAAGCGGAACGTCAGGAGGCAGCGGTGAGCTGAACACCAAAACCAATACCGTAGATATCAGCGTCACCAGCAGCGGTGCAGGAACGACAGGCGGCGGCAGCGGAGATACGGGCGATGCGAGTCCCGGCACGGACAGCCAAGGCTCGCACAGCCACACGGTGAACAGCCATAGCCACACCTTTTCGTTTTCCATCGGTATTGGACACAACCATAGATTATCCACTGGCGCGAGCGCGACGGGCGCAATTTCCAGCGGCGTTACGAAGGTTTCAGCAGATAAATCGACGGGTACGAAGTCGCCTGGTACAGACAGTCAGGGGTCGCACAGCCATACGGTGAATGCGCATCATCACAGCATCGGAAGCCATACGCACAGCACGCCGAATCATACGCACAGTTTATCGCAGACTGCGCACAAACACTCGATTGGTAGCCATACGCACTCTATTCCAGCGCATACGCACGGCATGAGCCACTGGCATAACTTCGATGCGCATAGCCATACGGTTCCGGCACATACGCATGGAATGAGTCACTGGCATAACTTCGATGCGCACAGTCATACGGTTTCGGCGCATACGCACGGCATGAGCCATTGGCACACGATGGATGCGCATACGCATGGATTGTCATCTCATACGCATGGCATGAGCCATTGGCATACGATAGACGGGCACACGCACCCCATCGGAAATCATGTGCATGATATCACGCATCGGCATGAATTTTCCCACTACCACATGGTCAATGTGGCCGTTACCGTTCCGGCGATTTCGATTGAAATTCCGGCGCATACGCATAAGGTGAGCGTTCCGGCGCACAGCCATTCCTTCACGCTTCCGAGCCATACGCATGAAATTCAATATGGCATTTATGAGGGCGATATCGCGTCGAGTGTGACAATCAGAGTGGATGGCGAAGAAATTCCGGCCGAAAAGGTGAACGGAAACGAAATTGACGTGATTCCATATTTGAGCAAGGACAGCAACGGGAGGATTATGCGCGGAACATGGCACGAGGTGTCTGTTGTGCCGGACAAGTTGACGAGAATCCGAGCGAACCTTTTTGTGCAGACGTTCGTTACCTCCTATACGGGAGGAAATTACTGATATGAAGAAGGTGAAAAAATGACAGGCCATGTATATAAGGTCATCGTTGATTTGGGAAAACCGAATGACGACATGATCTGGAATACGCTTGCCAGCGTCGGCGATTCCAAGGCACATCGGGTCTGCGTCAAAACGGTGCTTAATGGCCAGATCATCGATACGGCAAAATTGCGCGCAATGCTATGCGTGGAGCGGCAGGATACGGCGACCCGCTACATTGATGCGGCTTTTGACAGTGAAGGCTATGCGGTGGCCGAACTGGATAAGTCGTGCTATGAGGTTGAGGGACGCTTGAAATGTACGATGCAGATTGCTGATGGAGATGAGACAATCGTATCTGTCGCACGGATCTATCTGATGGTGACCAAGGCCAATGGTGAAATCATCATCGACCCGTCTCATACGCTTCCGAGCGTCAGAGAGCTGCTTGCAGAGGTTGCCAACATGAGAGCGGCAACCAAGGAAACCGTGGCAACGAATACGGCGGTCAAAACAGCGGAAAATCAGCGGGTTCAGAATGAAAACGCGAGGATTGCCGCCGAGAAGAACCGTGCAACTGCTGAAGATCAGCGGATGAAAAATGAAAGCGCGAGAGTAACTGCCGAGAAAAACCGCGTAACAGCCGAAAACCAGCGGGTGCAAAGCGAAAGCGCAAGGGCGACGGCAGAACAGAGCCGGGCAACCGCCGAGAGCAGCCGCGCCAAAGCGGAGGAGCAGCGGGTCAGCGTTGAGCAGGCGCGAGCGACTGGCGAAAGCAACCGCGCCAAGGCGGAGAACGCCCGCGTGGAAGCCGAGAAGGAGCGTGTGACGGCGGAAACGGCGCGGGTGAAGGAACATGCCGCCACGCAGGAGGAAAGCAAGGGGCAGGCACAGAGAGCCAAGGAAGCGGCGGACAAGCTGAGCGAGTTTGCCGTTGAGGTGGAAAGCCTGCCGCCGAGTGCTGATCCGACTGCGCAGGTGACGCAGACCGCAACCAAGACGACGGTTGCGCTGGGCATCCCGACGAGCAACTTTGCCTATGCGACCTTTTACATTGACATGAAAACCCGGCAGCTGGTGATGCGCATGCCGAACGGCTTCAGCGCGATTCAGTTTGCCATTCAGGACAGAAGATTGGTGGTGCGAATCAATGGCGAATGAACTTTATCAGGACCTGCCGCTGGGCTATGTGCTGCTGTCCTTTACGGGAGCATACGACAACACGCGCGAATATACCATGTTTGAACACGTCACGCAGCCGGACGGCAAATCCTACGTCTACATCAACGAAACGCCCACAGCGGGCAATACGCCGCCCAACGACGCATACTGGATGCTGTTCTCCAATGTGGGCGACCTGACCGAACTGAAAGCGCAACTCGCGGCGGCAATCGCCAAGGCGAACGGGCTTTCCGATACGCTGACGGCGACCATCAACGAGCGGCTGGCGGCGCTGACGGAAGCGGGCGGCGCGGAGCTTGCCGAGGTCGTGGATGCGCGTATGGGCGCGTCGGCACTGCGGGAGCGCATGTTGAGCCTGCGGAACGCATGGGGCTTTGATGCGTACACGACGGGCAAGATCTACACGGTATCCTTTGACAACAGCACGAAGGCGAACGTCGGCACGCGCGGCGACGATGCGGTGGGCATGGTCGCCAACCCGTCCACGAATACAGTGCGCGGTGCGAATGATTTTGACCATGTGCCGATCTTCAATTCCAAGCGCTGTAACGGCTATGTGGATGCGAGCGGCGAGTTTATCATCACGGCGATGGAGGGCGAACCCGCCTTTAAGCTCGACGGCACGAATGGCGATGTCTGGGTGCTTTTCAAGACCTGCTGGTTCAAAATCACGATGGGCGACGATGAGGACGTGTATTCCGTATCGGACGAGCCACACGGCGAAGGCTGGTTCCCGACTCCGGGCGCTGTCCGTCCTGACGGGACGCTTCGCCCATTTATTGCGATTGCAGCCTATAAGGGCGACCTCGAAAACGGCATCCCGCGCAGCCGCAGCGGCGTATGCCCGGCGAATCACGTCAGCCACAACAGCACCCAGACGGCGATGAGGAAGAAGGGCGCGCAGTATTGTGGCATGACCAGCAAAGATTTGTTCCATTTGACCATCCTGATGGATATCGAATACGCGACGCGGCACGAAAAGAGCGTCGTGTATGGCTGCCTGTCGTATAGCTATCAGTATGCGGCGGCGGTGCAGGAAACGGGCGTGGAGCGGTTCATCCTGACGGCATCGCAGGCGAATAACATCATCGTCGGCAGCTGCGTATCCATCGGCAACCCGGACAGTCTGAACGGCTCGAATCCGAATCTGGACCGCTATTATGCCAGTATGAACGCCAAGGCAGACCGCGTGCTGGTGACGCGCAAGGAAACGCTGGAAGATGGCAACGTGGCGATCTACGTCGATAACGGCGGCAAGACCTTCGACACGACGACGGGGAGCTTCACGGCTTCCGGCACGGAGTACGCCGCGCCGACCTATCTGTCCACGATGCCGTGGTGGACGGGCAGCACGGACAAGGTGCTGGGTCCGACCGGCTCACCGGACGCGCTGACCAGCGGCAAGTACGACATGCGCTATCGCTATGTCGAAACCGTCTGGGGCAATCAATATGTTATTCTGTCTGATGAAGTTCACAAGGGCGAGAAAATCTATGTCGTGGACGACTGCACGAAGCAGGCGACCTCCATCACCAGTGACTACGAGGAGGTCGGCTATGCGCTTGAGTTTACGAAACTCGACCAGTGGGCATGGATCAGCCGCATGGGTTTTGACCCGGAGCATCCGTCTGTCATGGAGGCGACGGAGTGCAACGCGAACTCCACCACCGGCTACTGCTCGGCTCGTTACCTCCCCAACAATACGACCTCAGTCTTTGCGGTCTGGGCGGGCTGCAATCTTTACAGCTATGGAGCTGGTGGTCCGCGCGCGCGTGCTCTGTATTTTGGGCTTACTAGTGAGTACTGGAGCTCGTCGTTGCGCCTTTCCGCTACTGGACGATGCGGGCGCGCAGCGACCGCGGCGTAAGGGGGCATGTGGGGGATTTCCCCCGCCGTTACCCGTTGCGTGAAGCTGTAAAAAACTGTATAATGCAGGAGTCGGAGGTGATACCGTTGCAGCGGTAAGCGATAACATACAAGAGCGCCGGAAAGCAGGGGGCGGAACCCCTCCTGCCGCGTGAGCGGCGGACGCAGAAAAATGCGTGGCGCAAAGGGGACTCCGGGTGCATGTCGAGTGTGTCAGTCTTTGCGGTCTGGGCGGGCTGCAATCTTAACAACAATGGAAATGGTGGTCCGCGCGCGCGTAATCTGAATAATGGACTAACTAATGAGAACTGGAACTCGTCGTTGCGCATTTCTGCATGTATACCCCTATATTTGCACCCGGTTTCGTGCCGCAAAGCATCAGGCGAAAGCCTGCCCGGACAGAGGGCTCCAGTGGAGCTGACCGCGTGAGCGGTCGCCGAAATCCATCGTTCCAGCACCGATGAACCGAAGGATAGCCTTTGGGGAGGACGCATAGACGCTGGGCTATGCGTGCGGTTAGTAGAGTACCGAAAGCCGTTGAGATGCAGAAAGGGGTATTTTTTTCTTGAAGCAGTACTGTAAGCGCGTGAATATCCGCAGCATCTACTTTATCAAGCATTGCATTTATGCATGCTTGGATGGTAAATGGACGCGGCGGGATGTACACGAGCTGCTTGCCGAGTTTTCAGACATGGACGCGGATGAAGTCGGTCGCTATGCGCGCGATTTATCGGAGCGTTCGCGGCTTTTTCCTGTTGTCGATACGCTGGCAGCATATATCCAGAAATGCCTGAAAAACCACGACATTCATCTCAGACGCGCGCGGATCAGGAAGATTCAAGACGGTATTGCAAAGAAGCAGCGAAACATTTGTATCGCTTCGATGCTTCAACAGATTTATGATTACATCGCAAAGATAGGTTTGCAGGAGCTTTTTGACGCGAAATTCGCGCCGCATCAGTGCGCGACGATTCCCGGACGCGGGCAAATCTACGGCAAGAAGTTTAACGAGCGCTGGCTGCGTGAGCAGCGCGTGACCGTGCGTGGCGGGAAAGCCGTGGGGAAAAGCCCTGTATCGCGGTATGCCATCGAGGCGGACGTGCGCAAGTGCTACCCGTCCATGTCCATCGGTCAGCTGAAGAAGCACCTCCGGCGCGACGTGCGAAACCCGGAGCTTTTGTGGCTGACGGAGTGCCTGATCGACAAGATGACGCGGGAGCAGCACAACTTGCGTCGGCGCAAGCTGACGGCGGAAACGCGGTTTTCGGACGGCAGGGGCTTGCAGGGGCGGCGTGTTCGACGCGGTATATCTATCGGGTCGTATCTGTCCTGCAATCTGTGTAACTACATCATATCGTATGCGTGGCATTATCTGATGCAGCAGGCGGTACGATGGGAGATGCGCAGGGGCAAGCGGACGCGCGTGCGGATGGTGACGCATTGCGATATCTACATGGACAATTTTCAGATTTTTGGCAGCAACAAGCGCGACCTGATGCGCGTGGAGCGGATGCTTGAAAAGTACATGCGCAAGGAGCTGGGCATGCGGATTAAAGGCTGCTGGCGGCTGTATCGGCTTGACTATCTGGACAAGCAGGGCAGGCACCACGGCAGCCCGGCAGACGGCATGGGCTATGTGGTCTATCGCGATAAGACGCGGATGCGCGGGCGGATTTTCCTTCGTGCGCGGCGGAAGTATGCGCGCATGGAAAAGCTCAAGCGGCAGAAAAAGCGCCCGTCCAAGCGGCTTTGCGGCGGCGTGATTTCCTATCATGGCTGGTTTGACCACATCGAGGCGCGCGGATGGCAGCGAAAAAACGACTTCAAGTATAGCATTTTCAGGACTGCCCGCAGGGAGATGGGCAGGTACGCAAGGGAGGAAGTGCAGCATGATCGACTTTGTGCGATCCAGCGAGCCGCTCTCGCCGGTTAGGGCAGTCGCCCGCGCCGGAGGCGGCACGGATATCTGGCTCAGGAAAAATATTCAAGGTCCTCTTATCGAGCAATCGGGGGAGGACTTTTCTAGTCCCTTTTATGAGGCGGAAGAAGCGTTTCTGCGGGCGGAGGAAACCGTCGGCGCGGAGGACGTGGAAGCCGCTTTTGACAGCTACTGGGGCAAGGCGGCGGATTATGACCCGCATGTGCCGATGCCGACAGACAAGGAACGCATCGCGCAGCTTGAGGAGCAGAACACGATGCTGACCGAGTGCATTTTGGAAATGAGCGAGATCGTCTATGGCTAAATGGGCGACCTCGCTTTTATTTCAGATTCTTTTCGGGAAAGGAGGCAAGGACATGATGGCGATGCTTTGGGCGCAGCAGATCATGCTGGGCAAAAAGACGTTTGCGCAGGTTCCGGCGAAGCTGCGCGAGCAGGTGCGCGAGCTGCTGCTCCTGTCGGGATTCTTCCGTGGAGAAAATGTCATCTGCCCC